>Ga0137410_10001361_pt1 | contig 16781 bp, 11 predicted proteins | sample CZODoug1_16funga_FD_108878 | JGI IMG/M metagenome (GOLD analysis project Ga0137410, IMG submission 108878) | Vadose zone soil fungal communities from Angelo Coast Range Reserve, California, USA - CZODoug1_16fungal (Illumina Assembly) | ecosystem: Environmental > Terrestrial > Soil > Vadose zone... | reverse complement strand
AACGGCCGCCGTGTTCTTTATTCCTCGACGCATCTCGGCGCGAAGCAGTGTCCACCGCGACCCGATTTTTCGAAAGGCTACGTGTGGGCCGTCTATCCCACGTTTGATATTTTCACCGCGCGGCCCGACGGTTCCGATTTGAAACAGTTAACCACCACTACCGGCTACGACGCAGAGACAACGATCTCAAAAGACGGCAAGCTCGTGTTCACTTCCATGCGCGACGGCGATCTGGACATTTACACGATGGATCGGAACGGCAAACACGTGCGCCGTCTGACGAATGAATTGGGTTACGACGGCGGACCCTTTTGGTCTTATGACGGCAAACAGATTGTCTATCGCGCTTATCATCCGCAAACAGAAAAAGAAAAGTCAGATTATCTCGCGCTGCTCAAACAAAACCTGATTCACCCGACGACGCTGGAAATCTGGGTGATGAATGCCGACGGATCCAACAAACGGCAGGTGACCCGGAACGGCAAGGCCAACTTCGGTCCCTATTTTTTCCCCGACGGCAAGCGGGTGATCTTCGCTTCCAACATGGACGATCCCAAAGGCCGCAACTTCGATCTCTATGTGATCAACGTGGACGGAACGGGCCTCGAGCGCATCACTTTCAACGAAACCTTCGACGGCTTTCCGATGTTCTCGCCGGATGGCAGGAAGCTTGTCTTCGCTTCCAATCGCAACGCCAAGATCCGTGGCGACACAAACGTTTTCATCGCCGACTGGGTCGAATAAACCGCGACCTTCTCGGCAGAGAGGTTTTCCACTACACTTTGCTACCGACTCCCAAGTTTCCTAACTCCGGAGTTACAACTCCTCGCCTAACCGCAACCATAAGGAGAGCTCACATGAATAAGCCTATCCCACCAGCGAAGTTTCACAATATTCGTCCCCCAAAATAACACCACATTTAGTGTAAACGCGCGCTGGCTGGTCGAGTTCGCCCTGCTTGCGATCAACGAGGCAAGCGTTTCTTATTTACATGGCAAACGCTTTCGCGCTTACGCCCTTAAAGCGCAGAGTTTCCTCCGACCAAGGCGAGGAAGCAGATAGATATCGGCTGCGACGGACCTTCGAATTACAGCGGCTGCGAAACAATTGACTTTTTGATCCAGCGGGAATACTGTCTCGCCATTCAACCGGGCTGAATTCTCAAGCGCCTGTGGATTCTTCGCACCCTTCGCAAAAATCAGCCTCAAGAAGTTTTTTTGCACGATATGCGAACGATAGGATATGGAAGAAGAACCATTCGTCCAGTTAGACGCTCCTGCCGTCAGCTTTTTTGATCATTAGCACTGTCGCAGCCTGGAGCTAGACCCTAAAGATGAAACCTCCACCCAAGAAAAAACAGATGGTCGGTTGGTACGATCCTCGCCAGCTAATAAATACGGCTATCCAGGTTCTGGTGTCAGACCTAATTGGAACCCGTGTCGATAGCAGACGCGAACAAGCACTCGCCGCCGATAAGCAAGAGCTGCCAATCGACTACAGCGCGGCGGCAAACGGCGATTTCTGGTTTGACTACATGGCGGACACCGGGGACGGTTGGGATTCCACTTTTCACATGGCCGAGCTTGTTAGTCAGGAGAATATTGAGCTCGCCGGCGAAAAATTACCGCGTGGAACGTTTCTTTTGTTGGGTGGCGACGAAGTCTATCCAATTGCCAGCAAGAAGGAATATCAGGATCGCATGGTGGCTCCTTTTGAAGCAGCTTCACCCCTTGCAATCGAAGATCAACCTGCTCCCTTCGACTTGTATGCGATTCCTGGCAATCACGACTGGTACGATGGTCTGATCAGTTTTTTGCGGCAATTCACTCAGGAACGACGTATAGGCAGTTGGGGTACTAAACAGAAGCGAAGTTATTTTGCACTGAAACTACCTTATCGCTGGTGGCTCTGGGCAGTGGACACACAGCTTGAAAATGATCTCGATCGTCCACAAGTTGAGTACTTCCGTTCCGTAGTAAACAAAATGAGCGACGGTGACCGCTTAATCGTTTGCATCCCGGAACCGGATTGGCTATATGGAAAGATGCAGAACGATCCGGCACTTATGAACAATCTTGAATTTTTGTTGGGCAAGTGGGTACTCGGTAAGAAGAAGGTAACGGCATACTTAACTCTGTCTGGCGATCTCCACCACTACCGCCGGCACGAGCACGCTACAGACCCGAACCAGCACAAAATAGTCTCGGGCGGCGGCGGGGCGTTTCTTCAGACGACGCATTTCAATGACGTTGACCAGGTAACGGTCTACAACGACGTCTTCAAGTTAGAGAAAGATACCCAGTTCCCAAAGCCATCGACCTGCTTCTGGCTTACGTTCAAGAATCTTCTTTTTCCTTTTATCAATCCCTGGTTCGGAATCCTGACTGGTCTGCTTTATCTGCTGCTGGGCTGGCGGCTGACGCATGTCGACTGGGACTGGACCTATCTATTTAGCCTTTTCACACAATCAACCCCCAGGCTTGCAGTCCTACTTATCATATATGCCGGGTTTTATTACTTCACTAGAGGCGGACGCATCTTTCGGTTGGTTTGGGGCTCGCTGGTTCATGGCAGCACACATGTCTTAGCTGCACTATGGCTGGCGGATCGGGCGAACCAATGGTGCGGGGTGACCGGCGCCGATAGCTTAAGTAATTGGAAAGTAGCGCTGTGCCGCCTGATTGTGTTGTACGCTGGCGGACACTTAATCGGGTCTTTCATCATGGGCCTCTACCTGTTGATTTCGCTAAATGTCTTGCGACATCATCACGAAGAGGCCTTTTCGTCGCTTCGCATCAAGGATTACAAGAATTTTTTACGCATTCGCATTAAGCCTGACGGCGCCCTCGATGTCTTTCCCGTCGGCGTGCCTCATCTAAGCAAACCACCGATCCTGATCGAAGGGCCGGTTAGAATTAACCCAGCATAAACCTGCACTCCAGTGCTTAACGATTCGTCTTTTTTCGGGAGATTCTCATCATGGCACAAACAACAAAGCGCGATCACACAGTTGTAATTATTGGCACCGGCTTCGGCGGCACGATGACCGGCATTCCCCTCGCCCAAGCTTTCAAGGACCGGAACAAAGGCGAAACCATTCTTATGCTGGAGCGTGGCACGTGGTGGACAACTCCCGTCAGCACTGTTCAGGACAAGGAAGTCAAGACGGCTGAATTTCTCTCCAACAAGGGTCAGCCCGTTCAATACTGGTCTGCACAGAATCACTTCCGGGGATTGATCGACATCTTCAGTCGCTGTTTTCGTCGCACCAAAGATGAAAACATTTTCACGCGTCTGTTCAAAAGCTTACGCAACGAGGACGGTCTGTTTGATCTCACGATAATGGGGAAAAGAGGGTTCCTTGGCCTGCGGCCAAAGTCGGATGGGGTGACGGTGATTCGTGCGAATGGCGTCGGTGGTGGTTCGTTGGTCTACTCAAACATAACGATCCAGCCGCCGGACTTTATCTTCAAAGATTCACGCTGGCCCATCAAATGGACGGACGCTGAGCGCGAGGACTATTTCAATTTCGCCCGCCATGCAATTAGTTTCAGCGTTCTGTCGGCGGTCAAGGTGCGCGGTCCGGCGCATACGCCCTTCAAGGGAACGGAAGCGCCGGTGAAAGAGGTAGCAGCTAACGCCGGCTTGAGCAATATCGCGATGCGCAGTGCTCGGCTCAAAACGCATTGGACTGTAATCCCTGATAAAAACAATCCATCAAATCCTCGCGGCCTGAAGCAGCTCACTATCAACCCGCCTGCGACTGTTCCACCGACACCGCCGACCGTTTATGATCGGGCAAATGATCTCTGGCTGGACCGCGCCCGAGTGTTCCAAACGGCAGTCAAAGATCTAACCAAGGATTATGGCTTGGTCGATCTGGCAATAAACGACCTGAACCCGGAAGCGACACCTCTCGGCCTTGCTGGAGCGGACTTTCCGGCCAACCATCCTCAAGAGAAGGAAATCAACTATTGCGAACGGCAGAGCCGCTGCAATGTCGGCTGCCTGCCGGGCGCACGACACACGCTGAACAAACAACTGATGCGCGCTATCCTGGGCAGACCCAAAAGGTATGTTGCGGCGGATGCACCAGTCGGCAATGGTGGGCCAAATGATGATGAACCCGATTTCAAGGATATTATGTTTCTTAAGGCGCTGGCCGAAGTTGACGTAATAGTGCCGCTACCGGATGGCGGGTATGAGGTACGTTACATTCAGCGCAATGCCGGAAAAACCTGGGAGTACACGGAAGAACGCGTGACTGCCGACAACGTTATCGTCGCAGCCGGGTGTCTGGGTACCTGCGAGATCATGCTGCGCTGCTCGGCGAACGAACGAGGTACGTTACCCAACCTGAGTGACCGCGTTGGGTACAACTTTTCGACGAACGGCGACTACCTTGCCTTTCTAAATAAAACAGATAAGCGAGCTAGCATTATCCGCGGGCCGGTAACCACATCCTTCGCGCATTTCAATACGGTTGAGGGTACGGGACCGGACGGCCCAAATTCAACAACCCCGCCGAACACGGAACTGTTCCACACGCTCGAGGATCAGGGCATTCCACCCGCCTTTGCCTCGCTGTTTGGTGAAGGATTACCGCTGATTCAAAAGTTAATGCAGACGGGCGATGCCGGCCCCTGGTTTCTCTTGCGAGCGGCACTAAAGTATTTACGTAAGCGGTTCCTGAAATTACTAAGAGAAGCATTCCGCAACAGTATCGAACGCGCCGACGTCTTCAAGTCGGAGGAGGAGCGCATTTCCAATTTCATGTGCGTGGTCTCGATGGGTCGCGAGAGTTCGGAAGGGCAGTTTCGACTGGGCAAGAAGGGTGAAACGCCCTTGCGGATTAGCAAACCCGGCGAAAAGAGGTTTTGGGATGATCCGGTTTACCCGGCAATCGAAAAGTCCCTTGAGCGGCTAAGCGGGAAGTTTCGCCAGAACGGCGACAATGTGTTTTACAATCCGCTGCTGAACGCGGCTGCGAAGTCGGCCGGTGTCGAGTCTATCGCGCTCAGTCACCCACTGGGCGGTTGTCGCATGGCCAAGTCTGCGGCGGAAGGTGTCGTTGATGAATTTGGACGCGTATTCGATAAGACAAAAAGCGGCACGCAGCCGTTCTATGATGGGCTGTACATCGCTGACGCCTCGATTATCCCAACAGCACTTGGCGTGAATCCCTCGCTTACAATCTCAGCCCTCTCGTTGCGTATCATAGATAACATGATTGCAAATCTTCCCCCGGCAGGTCCGTGAATTACGGCGGCTTTTGCGTACGGCGTCATCGCCTGCTTGGCAAAGGCAGTGCGCTGGTGGCAAATTTATTTGGGCTAATAATCCGGCGCCGTTCGCAGATCACGCGCCCATCTATTACGCTAGCTACATTTGGAACAACCAATGAGCGGAAGGCTCAACCTGAATCTTTGGCCACCCTTGGGGCCACTTTTTCTGCTCGCTTGAGAAATAGTACGAGCGTCTTTTTGTTTTGAGGTTTTTATGAACGACAAATTGTTATCGCGCATTTCGCGTTTGGTCGCCTTGGCCGTCGCCATTTCCATCGTTGCCGGCGGCCAACAAACTCAAACGCAGATTGCGCCCAGCGTCGAGCGTCTGCGCCCACACATCGAGTATCTGGCTTCCGACAAATTGGAGGGACGCCGCACGGGAAGTCCTGGCGCTAACCTGGCCGCTGAATACATCGCGCGTGAGTTTGCACGTTACGGCCTGCGTCGCAGCATCGGTTACGACACGCCGGGCATGTCGATTCTCGAAGCCGATTCACCCAATCGCTATTTGCAGAAGTTTCCTTACGTCGCCGGCGTTGAGTTGGGCCAGAACGACGTTCTCGCCGTCCAATTTGGGCCGCAGGCTGGTCCTGTTAATCTCCGCGTGGGTGAAGATTGGATGCCGCTCGGTTTTTCTGCAAATGCTCGCCTGGAAACTACTGCGGCTGCCTTTGTCGGTTACGGCATCACCGCGGCTGAGCTGAATTACGATGACTACTCGGATGGCCGAGCGAAAGACAAACTGGCCATTGCTTTGTCCGGAACGAGCGAGGGCGACAATCCGCACGGGCAATTTGCGCGCTATCAGGACGCCCGCTGGAAAGCGATTGCGGCCAGAAATGCCGGAGCGAAAGCGCTCATAATTGTCGCCCGCGAACAGACCTTCAAAGACGATCGACTGGCGCAGGTGCGTTATGACAACAGCGTGGGGGAAGCTGGGATTCCGGTACTTGCGATCTCACAGCAAGTGGCCCTCCGACTCTTCGGCGCTAATGACATGTCCGTCTTAACTTCTCTCGCAGACGATTTTGCGAAGCCTCGATCTCAGGACAAGACTCAAGGCCTCCCGGTTCTCCACACCTTCGGTTTCTCGAACTCTTTTCGCAAGCTCTCAATTGATCTCAAGCGCCGCGAAGTCGAGGCTGCCAACGTCGTCGGCATTCTCGACGGCTCCGATCCGACTCTTAAAAACGAGACGATCTTGATCGGCGCGCACTACGATCACCTGGGACGCGGCGGAGAAGGAAGCCTGGCGCCGCGCGAAGGTGACATCCATCACGGCGCTGACGATAACGCGTCGGGTGTAGCGGGCATGCTTGAACTCGCGCGTTTATTCACCTCGCAAAAGCTCAGGCCGCGTCGCACGATTGTATTCGTGGCTTTCAGCGGTGAAGAAGAAGGTTTGCTTGGTTCAAACTACTACGTCAATCATCCAATCGTGCCCCTGGCAAACGCGGTTGCTATGATCAATATGGACATGATCGGACGGATGAAAGACAACAAACTGATCGTCGGTGGTGTGGGAACCGCAGTCGATTGGCGTCAGATTATTGCTGCTGCCAATGCACCTGAAAGAATTCGAGTAGCCACTACTCCGCAATCTCCCCGGGATATGCCCAGGCCTTCAGGTTCGACAGTAGGTGGAGAAATGCCCATGATGGTCGGCACTACTGGGAGGCCCGTAGTTAGTCTGGCGTTCGAGAAACCATTGGACCTGACCCTCAATGAAGACGGCTACGGCCCCAGCGATCATTCATCCTTCTATGCCAAACAGATTCCGGTTCTCTTCTTTTGGACCGGTAGCCATGAGGACTATCACAAGCCTTCTGACACTGCCGATAAGATCAACTACGCAGATGAAGTACGCGTGCTGAGTCTTGTCACCCGCGTCGTTTACCAGATCGACACCAATGACAAGCGCCCGGCGTACAGCGTGGCCAGGAGCGAATCGACCGGACGCTCGATGGGCTTTCGCGTCTACCTCGGCACGATTCCCAACTATGCAGATTCTAGTGATGGACTATTGCTTGATGGCGTGCGCGATGATTCGCCGGCAGCGAAGGCCGGCATCAAGGCCGGTGACAAGATCGTGAAGCTGGCCGGCCGCGACGTGCGCAACGTTTACGATTACACGGCCGCGCTCGGAGAAATGAAGGCCGGGCAGGAATATGAAGTTGAACTAGTGCGCGGAAGTGAGCGGCTGAAACTCAGAATCACGCCGGCGACACGAAGATAAAACGAGCAACACGGGAAAAGGGGAAGGGGTAAAGGGTAACGCGCAAGACGAGTCTCGCCGATTTCCCTTTGCCCTTTCCCCTTGACCCCTTTGCCTGGTTGTCTTACCAGCGCGGTTCGCGCTCGTAACCACCACGATCACCGCCGCGGTCGCCGCTGCCGCCGCCATAACCGCCGCGGTCGCGTCCGCCACCGTAACCGCCGCTGCGCCCGCCTCGATCAGTTCGCGGCTTGGCTTCGTTGACCGTAAGATTACGGCCACCAAAGTCTTTGCCGTTAAACTGCTCGATCGCCGCCGCCGCTTCTTCCGGAGTTCCCATTTCCACAAAAGCAAAACCGCGCGACCTTCCGGTATCGCGATCTTCAATCACAGAAGCCGACTCCACTGTACCTACCGCCGCGAACGCATCGCGCAGTTCCTCGCTCGTTGTGCGGAACGAGAGGTTTCCCACATAAAGTTTGGTGCCCATCTTTCTATCCTTTGCATCGTATGAAGCGCGGGCAGGAATAAAATCCCGAGGACTCAAGCGGGGAGCGACTTGCCTCTTCAGGCGAAACGCGACGAGCCCGGTGCTCTTAAACTGCGAGAGCGGCTTCCAACAAGTTGACAACTGCCCGAACTCTCTCCTCAGCCGAAACGCGGGTCGCATCACGAACACGGACAGGCGCAGTCACCACTGATGCGCGAGAGCAGGGAACATCTAACGACACTAAGTATGCCTCAGGGCCGCTTTTGAGTTCAAGCTCCAGCTAGCGGGCAGCAGTTGGTAATTTCTCATGAATCTCTACCCCATCGAAATAATCAACAGGGTGTCACCCAAAGCGCTTTAGTCGCGGTCATATGAGCTCAGTACCACCTCGCGGTAGCGGGTGGGTGATGCAGAACACGCGATCAAATCCCAATGCTACCCTGAGCAGGTTGCGTTCGCGAACAGTGTGATGGCGACGAGACCCACCCGCTACCGCTAGGTGGTACTGACCTCGTGGGACCGTTTCGCCCTCCCTGATTGCTTGTGCCAAGCGGCTTGGAATATATTGCTTCGCACTCAAGTTTATCCATTCGCGAAAGGTCCTGATTCAGTATGTCTAAACCTGTACCCATTACTGTCGCGCACGGCGACGGCATCGGGCCGGAGATCATGGCGGCGACTCTGCATATTCTGAAAGAAGCCGGCGCCAACCTTGATATAGAGACGATCGACATCGGCGAAAAAGTTTATCTGGCCGGCAATAGCGCGGGGATAGAACCGAGCGCCTGGGACTCCCTGCGGCGCACTAAAGTTTTTCTTAAAGCGCCGATCACCACGCCGCAGGGTGGCGGCTTCAAAAGTCTGAACGTCACCGTGCGCAAGACGCTGGGCCTCTTTGCCAACGTTCGTCCCTGTGTCTCTTATCATCCCTTTGTCGAGACCAAACATCCGAGCATGGACGTGGTGATTGTTCGCGAGAACGAAGAGGACCTTTACGCCGGCATCGAACACCGGCAAACCGAGCAAGTGATGCAATGCCTGAAACTGATCTCGCGGCCGGGCTCGGAAAAGATCGTGCGCCATGCTTTCGAATATGCGCGCCGGAACAATCGCAAGAAGGTCACTTGCTTCACAAAAGACAACATCATGAAGCTGACCGACGGTCTCTTTCACAAAGTGTTTGACGAGATCGCGGCGGAGTATGCGGACATCGAGAACGAGCACTGGATTGTCGACATCGGCGCCGCAAAACTCGCCGATACGCCCGAAGCTTTCGACGTGATCGTCATGCCGAATTTATATGGCGACGTGCTTTCGGACGTGGCCGCGCAGATTGCCGGTTCAGTCGGACTAGCGGGTTCGGCAAACATCGGCGAGCACGTGTCGATGTTTGAGGCGATTCATGGGTCGGCTCCTCGTCGCGCCGGGCAAAATTTAGCGAACCCATCCGGGTTACTCCTGGGCGCGGTGATGATGCTGGTGCACATTCGCGAAACAGCCGTGGCGGAACGCGTCCACAATGCCTGGCTAAGAACGATCGAGGACGGCGTTCACACCTACGACATCTACGAGGAGGGCAAGAGCAAGGAAAAGGTCGGCACGAAAGAATTCGCCGAGGCTGTGGCCCAACGTGTAGGCCAGACGCCACAAACTTTGAAAGCCGTCAAATACAAATCCGCCGCGGAGGTGGCGCCGGCTGCAACGACTCCAAAGCGCGCGGCAACCCGGGCAAAGAAAGATCTCGTCGGCGTAGACGTTTTCCTCGACTGGACCAAAGGCTCAGCGAACGATCTGGGCGACGCGCTAAGCAAACTCAGCGGCGACGGCACGAGGCTCGAGATGATGAGCAATCGCGGCGTGAAAGTATGGCCCGACGGGCATGCGGAAACTTTCTGCTCCGATCACTGGCGCTGTCGATTTTTGTCAGACACCGAGGGGCGCGGAGTATCGCATCCGCAGATAATCTCGCTGCTCAAACGCTTCGCGGATGCCGGTTTCGATTTCATCAAGACGGAGAATCTTTACAACTTTGACGGCGAGCGCGGTTATTCACTCGACCAGGGCGCGTGAACGAATTTCGGATTTCGGATTTCGAATTTCGGAATTGGGGTTGCCGAAAATAAGCACAGACTATTTCCATAAGGGAAGGCGAAAATGATGCCGCGGAAGATTAGTGGACCACAAAAACGGGTTGCACAAATCCGAAATCCGAAATCCGAAATCCGAAATTCGCTCGTGGCCGTTATCATGGGCAGCAAGTCTGACTGGGAAACGATGCGTCACGCCGACGAAACGCTGACGGAGTTTGGCGTAGCGCATGAATGCCACGTTATGTCGGCACACCGTACGCCGCAACTGGCGGCGGAGTTTTCCGCGAGCGCGGCTGCTCGCGGCTTCGAAGTCATCATTGCGGCGGCCGGCGGCGCCGCGCATCTCGCCGGTGTGCTCGCCGCACACACGATCGTGCCGGTGCTGGGCGTTCCCATGAAAAGCGATGCCCTTAACGGAATGGACTCTCTGTTGGCCACTGTGCAGATGCCCGCCGGCATACCGGTCGGCACTTTAGCCATCGGCAAGCCGGGTGCTATCAACGCGGCGCTATTCGCCATCGCGATACTTGGCAACAGCCGGCCTGAGCTGCGCACAAAGTTGGCGGCGTTTCGCGCTCGTCAGGAGCAACAGATTCGCAGCGTTACCCTTCCTTAGGTTGGTCCTCCCTCGATCGTATAGATTCGGCACTTGTGCCGCGCCGCGTCCGGGGACAAGTCCCCTCTCAAAACCTTTTGTCCGTCGGGAACTTCCTTACTTGAAATATCCCGACCTTTAGAGCAGAATTGCCCTCATAGAAGAGCCGCCCCGGAGCAGACCTGATTCCCCAGGAACTCCGTTTGTTTTTCACAATTCTTCCTGTCTCGCTTGCCGGAAACTCATAACATGATCGGCCAGACAGTCTCCAATTATCGGATTCTTGACCAACTTGGTGAAGGTGGCATGGGAGTGGTCTACCTGGCCGAACACACTACGCTGGGCAAGCGCGTGGCGATGAAGTTTCTTTCCACCACTACGAAAGAATATCGCGCCAGATTTTTGCGGGAAGCTCGCGCGGTCTCTTCTTTAACTCACCCGAACATCGCCACGGTTTTTGATTACGGTGAAACCGCGGAAGGCCAGCCTTACATCGTGATGGAACTGATCGAGGGGGAAACCTTAAACGACAAACTTCGCGCCGGATCGTTGCCGCTGCCAGAGGCCGTCAGGATTGTTTCCTATATCGCCGAAGCACTTGGCGAAGCTCATCGCCGGGGAGTTGTACATCGTGACGTAAAACCTTCCAACGTGGTCATCACGGAGCGCGGTCAGGTTAAGGTGCTGGACTTTGGCCTGGTCAAACAGATTTCTGACCACCAGAGTCTTGATTGGGATTCGAGCCAAAAAACTTTGCCTTCTACCCGCACGCGCAGCGACGTAATTGTCGGCACGCCGCTCTATCTTTCTCCGGAGCAGGCTACGGGAAAGAAAGTCGATGGACGCAGCGACCTTTTTGCGCTTGGCGCTGTTCTTTATGAATGCATCACCGGCCAGTCGGCGTTTGCGGGTGGGAGTCTTATCGAAATCGGCGCGCAAGTGATTCATGTTACGCCGACAGTGCCTTCAAAACTCAACAATCACATTCCCCCTGAGCTCGATCGAATTACGATGAAGGCCATCGAGAAGAAGGTCGAGGCTCGTTACCAATCAGCGGATGAGTTGATTGAGGAGTTGCGGCTGGTCCTTCCCGCTCTTGGCCAGGACGGCTACCGCCGGGCTCGCTCGACGGAGTCGCTACCGCGGCAGCGCACGCACCAAGCCAGCGCCTTGACTACCATCGCGGAAACGCTTCGCCGGCCCGGGCCTTCCCTGGGAACATTTATCCTGGCCGTTCTTGCCGTCGCCCTGGTGAGCGGGCTGCTGCTGTTCCGCTGGTGGAGCTCCCGCGCTCATGTTCCCTTGCCCGGCGCCCAGGCAATGTATGACAAAGGTACTGACGCATTGCGATACGGGGCGTTTCTTCAGGCCACCAAAGCTCTGGACGAAGCAGTGAAAATCGACGACAAGTTTGTGATGGCCCACGCCCGCCTTGCAGAAGCCTGGAATGAACTCGATTACGCGGACAAAGCCAAGGATGAGATGTTGAAGGCCCAGCCGCTGGGCCAGACGCCTTCGGAGTTACCGCGCGTTGATGCGCTATATCTTGAGGCCATTCATGCAACGGTGACCCAGGATTTTCCCGGAGCGATCAAAGCCCATAGTGAAATCGCGCGGCTGTCGCCGAAGGACGCGCAAGTTTACGTTGACCTCGGCCGCGCCTATGAAAAAAACGATCAGCCTCAGCAGGCAATTGACAACTATGTGAAGGCGACGGAATTGGCTCCCCAACACGCTACGGCTTTTCTGCGCGTCGCCATCGTGTATGGTCAGCAGATCAATCTCCCCAGCGCATTGAGCAACTTCGACCAGGCAGACACGCTGTATCAAGCTTCGGGAAACTACGAGGGCCTAGCGGAAGTGGCGTACCAGCGAGGATTTCTCTATAACCAGAGTGAGAAGTTTACGGATGCGCAGCAACACCTCGAGCACGCTCTGGATTTAGCGCGAACTACGCATAGCGAATATGAAGAAGTAAAGACCCTGCTTAAGCTCGGTGAGGTGATTGTCGCCGAGGGTAATGTTGAGCAAGGGCAGCGATATATGCAGCAGGCGATAGACCTGGCCCAAGCCAAGGGAATTGACAACTACATCAAACGCGGGCTGGTAGACCTGGGCTTTATATTTTTGCAGAGTAACGACTACCCCAAGGCAGAAGAATACTTCAAGCGATCACTCGATCTTTCACAGCGGCAAAAAGATCCGCGCAACGTTGCCAGAGCGTTGCTCTCGCTGGGAAGTCTTTCTGAACGTCAGCGCAACTCGGATCAGGCGGTAAGCTATGTGGAGCAGGCCCTGCCTTTTTATCAGCGCGGGGGCTATCGCAGGGAGACGACGCAGGCTTATGCTCTGCTGGCGCGCGCCAAAAGACGGAAAGGGGAATACGATGCCGCCCTCAAGGCTTTTGAGGAGGAACTAAAACTCGCGCACTTTCTGGACGATCCGGCGCTGACTGCTCAAGCCACCGTAGACATCGGTGTTGTGCTGATGAACCAGGCGCAATACCCTGAAGCGCTGAAACATTTTGAGCAAGGCTATGCGCTGGCGAAGTTGGCTAAACACCAAAAAAATATGGGTCTATACCTGACGAATTGCGCCAATGCTCTCTGGAACCTGGGGCGATACACAGAGTCGAAGCCCATGCTCGCCGAGGTTTTCCAGATGGCCCAGGACCCGCAGGCTAAGGGTGTGGCTGCCTGGTACTATTTGTCAACGGCGCGCATGGCCTTAAGTGAACGTAAGTTTGACGAGGCGCAGAAAAACGCCCAGCAGGCATTGATCCTGGCCAACTCGCCGCCGCCGCCCATACAAGAAACTTTCCTAATCGGACTGGCGCAAGTTCTTTCGGGAGCGCCAAAGGACGGACGTCTCAACTGTCAAAAAGCGGTAGGCATGGTGACTCCGTCAAGCGATCCCGCCCTCGCAGCCGAAGCGCGTCTGGACCTTGCCCAGGCCCTGCTGCAAAGCGGCGACAGTGCCGGCGCATTAAAGACTGCACTGGAGGCGCAGGAGACTTTTACACGTTTGGGCAAGCAGGATTATGAATGGCTTGCCCTTTTGATCGCCGCACGCGCCAGCAAGAACACCGGCGATACTCAGAAGGCCCGAGACTATGCATCACGAGCCCAAACTTTGCTGGCCGGATTTCAAGAAAGGTGGGGAAATGCCAATTACAACTACTACCTTAACCGGCCGGACATTCAATTCTATCGTAGTCAACTTAACGAACTCCTCGCTCAGAACTAAACCAACCTCAAAGGAGAACTCCCATGTCAGACGGTAGTGGTGACATCATCATCAAAGGCGGTTCCTGCGAATTAGTCTTCGATCACGATGCTTTCGTGAAAGACGACAACGATCACAAGAAGCGCAAACATGCTTCCGCCAAGATCAAGCGAATAGTTATTACTGGCGAAGGTTCCTTCAAAGACTTCGACTTCGACTCCAAGGATCATCCGGACAAGGACGGATTCAAGGGAACGATCAGGGTAATCTGTAAGTAACGAGTAAGTTTCCAGATCAAGCGCGCCCCCGCCTGATCAAGCTCAGAGCCTGGGAGTCAGGTCTGCCCCAGATTCGAATTCCAGCGCTCTGAAGGCCGCACGTAAACCTCATTTAACCTCAAAGGAGAAACTCCCATGTCAGACGGTAGCGGTGACATCATCATCAAAGGCGGTTCCTGCGATCTGATCTTTAGCAACGAGATGTATCTGGAGCAGCCCGGCGATCCGAAGAGACACAAAAATAAAAACAATGAGAAGGTGATCAGAGTCACCATTACGGGTGACATTGTCTTCGATAGTGGGGAGCAGCCCAACGGGTTGACGTGCGAGATCCGCGCGTACACCAGGTAAGGATAGATCGCTGGAACGCTTAAGAGCGTGGGCTGAAACGGTCAGTGATTTTCATCGAGCGCCGGCTGTGGGGTCGAGGTTTGCAAGGTCCGAAGCCAAGTTTCAACTGAGCCTTTCATCCCCGTCATCTGAAGCTGCGCCCTATGGTCGGCTCCGAGTGAGGAGTGTAATTATGGCTACAAAAATCGCAGAACCAATGATGGACCAGATGATAGGAAAGCTGGTCGTGCCAATTCGAACCGGGAATAGTTCCGGTAATCCAAGTTGGCGCGCCAGCCACATTCCCAAAAGCGCGCCGATAAATCCGAGCGCGATCGACACCAGGCAACCGCCACGCGAATAGCCACTGATCGCCTGGCCCAACGCGCCGCAAACACCGGCGATGATTAGCAACACAATTAGATCGAGTATCGTCATTTTTACTTCCTCCTGAACTACGTCCAAACGTGGGGTCTGAAATTCAGACTTCAAAGACTAAAAATTCCTCTGATTACTTCTCCGCCCTTCATTACGAATTGCACGCGCTCGAGTTCGCTGATGTCACGAAGTGGGTCGCCGTCGACGGCAATGATGTCGGCAAATTTTCCTGCTTCAATCGAACCAAAGTCACTCGAGCGTTCCAAAAGGTCCGCTGCGGCAACAGTCGCAGATTGAATAGCCTGCAGCGGTGTCATCCCGTAACGCACCATGTAAGTGAACTCCTTGGCCTGGTTTTCAGTCCAGGCGTAACCGCCAACGTCTGTGCCGTAAGCGATCTTAACGCCCTTGAGCACTGCGACGTGGAATGCCTTCGCTTCAAGATCGCGCATTGCGAGCCAGATCGGCGCGCCGGCGGCCGCACGTCCTTCAGCAACATAGACCCCCACGTAAATAGTTGGACACCAATAGACTCCCTGCTTGACCATCCTGTCCATGAGACCTTCATCGAGTCCGTATCCGTGCTCGATCGAATCTACACCGGCCTTCAGAGAGGCGTCGATTCCATCCCAACCCATCGCGTGAGCGGCGACGCGGCGACCGAGACGGTGTGCCTCGTCAACCATTGCTTTCATTTCTTCATCGGTGAAGTTTACCCAGGAGCGAAGTGCTCCATCCTTCAAATAATAACGACGATCTGCGTAAAACTTTATCCAGTCTGCTCCATACTTAACCTGCTCGCGAACAGCACGGCGTATGTTGTCGGCGCCGTCAACAATCTGCACGCCTTCCGGCATCTTCAATTCCCACGAGTAACCTGTCAGCGGATACATCCCCGTCGCGGAGAACGCGCGTGTGGAAACAAACAGACGTGGTCCCGGGATGATGCCGCGATTGATGGCGGTTTTCACATCAACGTCGGCGTACATCGCGCCTTCGGTTTCCAGATCGCGCATCACCGTGAAGCCGTTATGTAGCGCAGTGCTTACCGCTACGGTCGCGCGAATAGTTCGATAGGGAATCGATTCCTTGAGAAGCTGTTCATCATAGTCGGCACTGGTGATGTCGCCCTGCAAAAGAATGTGGGTGTGACAATCTGCGAGTCCAGGAAGAACGGTGGATCGCAACAGATTAATCACCCCGGCCGTAGCGGGCGTGTCCTTCTGAATTTCAGCCAATGGCCCCACTGCTTTAATCCGTTCGCCTTCAATCAGGATGCCCTGGTTTTCGAGGACGCGTCCGCCGCGCACATCGATTAACCGTCCCGCCTTTATGAGAATAACCCTGGGTGCCGGCGCCGCCTTTTGAGCGAGGGCCATGCTCTGCAATAGAAACGAAACTACGGTAGTGGCGAGCACTATTCTTTTCATCTTTCTCCTTCGCCTTATTCAGATTCCGAGCGTCCCAGCGGATCAGATCGCCTCAGGTCGCTTGGGATGACCTTGACGCTTCGGCGTCGTGTCGGTTAGTCCCTATTAGAATCCCTTGCGCTTGAGCCACTCGCGCACCACCTCAGCCTGGCTGCGTTTGTTGGCATCGACCTCGTAGTTTAACTGTCGCATTTCCTCAGTTGAAATGGCGTGGGCAAGTTTTGCCAGCGCCTCGCCGAGCGCAGGCACGCGCGCCAGCGAATCGTTGCGCACCAGGTAGACGGCTTCATACGGCGGAAAGTAATGCCGATCGTCTTCGAGCTGCACCAAATCCAGTGCCGCGATTCTTCCTTCGGTTGAATTGCCGGCGATTAGATCCACTTGACCGGATGAGAGCGCGATGTAGGTCAACGACAGGTCCATTTCGCGGGGCTGCTCGGCAAATTTCAACCCGTAAGCTTT
>Ga0137410_10001359_pt1 | contig 16786 bp, 13 predicted proteins | sample CZODoug1_16funga_FD_108878 | JGI IMG/M metagenome (GOLD analysis project Ga0137410, IMG submission 108878) | Vadose zone soil fungal communities from Angelo Coast Range Reserve, California, USA - CZODoug1_16fungal (Illumina Assembly) | ecosystem: Environmental > Terrestrial > Soil > Vadose zone... | reverse complement strand
GCGCGCTTGCGATGGTGAGACTGTCATTGCCACCGAATTGGAGCTGCGCCGCGGAGGCGCCGTTGTCGAAGAGGATGGAGCCGCCCGAGATCGTGAAGGCCGTCGGTGCGCCGGAACCGAGGTTCGTAAACGTACCCAGTGTGATGGGTGCGTCGACCGTGATGATCTGCCCGTTTAGTGTTGGGGTGCTCGCCGCATTGAAGACAGCGATATCGCCTAGAGCGGTACCGGGCCGCACGCCTCCCGTCCAGTTCCCGCCCGTGTTCCAGAGAAGATCGCCGCTAAGTCCCGTCCAGGTCGCGCTGGTCTGCGCCCGCGCCTGCGAGGCAGGCAGCGCAGCCGCGACCGTCAGGCAGAAAACGACGCGCGCCCGCCACGATGTCGTTCCTACAAGGGATGGCTTGGCACCGCGCACGCGCGTTGCGCGTGGGCCGTCGCGCCCGCGTAGCGGTGCGTACGGGTGTCGCGGGCAGGATTCAATGTTCATTCCGCACTTGTCCCGGAGCGCGCCGGATCAAGGAACAGGCAGAGAGCCTCCCCGGATTGCGATGGGCTCAGATCGGACTTGCGCCGTGATCGTCCGCGCAAAATCCGCACGTGCCCATTGGTCTTAGGGGCAACACTCGTTGCCGCTCACACTCGGGGTTCTCGCGACTTCTGTCCCTGGGCCTGCCCCAAGGTCCAATGGCACGCGTCGGCGCCGGAAAATACGCTGGCTAGGCTCGGCGTCCGCACACGCTGATGCCGGCACGCAGCGTTTCGGCTCGAAATGAGGTGTTACAAAATGTTCGTCACGACTCGCCAATTCGGCCGCGGACTCGCCGCCGCCGCGCTACTGGCCCTCGCGGCCCCAGCACTTGCCCAGTCCATCAACACCAACTACGTGCCGGGCACGGATTTCGCGAAGTTCCGGACGTACAAATGGGTCGCCGTGAGCGGCGCCGCGGCCGTCGACCAGATCCTCGACCAGCAGATCAAGCAGTCCGCCGACAAGCAACTCGCGGCGAAGGGCCTCGCAAAGAAGGACGCCGATCCGGTCGACCTGTATGTCGGTTACCAGGCAGCCGTCGATCAGGAAAAGGAGCTCAACGCGTACGGCTCGCCGGGCTGGCGCTGGGGCGGAGGAATGGGAACGGTGACGACTTCGACGGTAGACGTCGGGACTCTGACACTGGACGTGTACGATCCGGCCGCGAAGCAACTCCTGTGGCGCGGCTCCGCGACCGAGTCCGTCGGCAAAAGCACGTCGGCGGAGAAGAAGGAAGAGCGCATGGACAAGGCGATGGCGAAGTTGCTGAAGAGCTTCCCGCCGACCAAGAAGTAGCCCGCACGGCCCGGCGCTAGCGCCGATCGACGGGCGATGAATCGTCCGCCGGAAGCGTGAGCGAGAAGGTGGCTCCACGCGCGGGGTTGTTGCTCGCCGACAAGGTACCGTTGTGACCGGCGACGATCGCGCGGCAAATCGAGAGCCCCAAGCCGAGCCCCATCGCCTTCGTCGTGAAGAACGGCTCGAAGAGGCGCGCCATGGTTTCAGCCGGGATTCCAGTGCCGTTGTCCGTTACCGAGACAACCAAGAGGCCGGCTCTTGTAGACGCCGTCGCTACCGTCACGAAACGATCCCCCGGGTCGTTGCCGCTCGTCGCTTCGCACGCGTTCAAGAGCAGATTCAGCAGCACCTGTTGGAGCTGTACTCGATCGGCGCGTACGGCAGGCAGATCGGCTGCGAACCGAGTATCTACGGCCACCTTGCGTTCCACGAATTGGCTGTGAGCCAACGCGAGGACCTCGCGAGCCACTTCCGCGACATCGAACGTTTCGGGCTCTCTACGGCCGCCCTTCTTCAACAAGCTGCGCAGGCGCGCAATGACTTCGCCGGCACGGGTACTGTCGGCGACGATATCCTTGAGGATTGCTCGTATCTCATTCAGATCGAGCGACTCGCGCGCGAGGAAACGTTGCGCCGCCTCCGCGTTGCTCAACACCGCTGAGAGGGGCTGGTTGAGCTCGTGCGCGAGCGCGCCCGACAGCTGCCCGACGATGGCTACGCGCGTCAAATGCGTCACCTGCTCGCGGCGCTGTTGGGCCTCGAGCTCGGCCAACCGCTGGTGGGTAATGTCGCGGCCGATGCTCTGAATCTCCACGACCACGCCGCGGGCGTCGGTGACGACGTGATCGATCCATTCCAGCCAAACGCTCGCGCCGGTCGCGGTGACGGCCTCCTGCGAGAAGGCATCGCCGGGTGGCTGCGTAATGATCAACCGGACGCGGGCGAGCACGCGGGGGCGGTCGGGCTCCGGAATGAGCTCGACAAATTTCGTGCCGACGAGCTGCTCGCGCGTGCGGCCGAAGCACCGGCAGTACGCATCGTTGACGAACGTCAGTGTCGTGTCGGGCAAGTAGCGAGAGATAAGATCAATCTGAGCTTCGACGACGTTGCGGTACCGATCTTCGCTTTGCTTCAGCTCGCGCTCGGCACGCTTTTCACGCGCCCGCAGCAGCAGTAGTGCGACAACGAACACCGCCTGCAGCGCAACCACCGCGAGCACGGCGATAGTCTGCTTGCGGTATTGGTCCCACGCCGACGGCTCCCGAAACTCGACGAGGGTGCCCGGGGGCAGGTTCGACTCGTCGAACCGCCAACGGCGCAGCTGCCGCCAGTCGACGATGAAATTCGCGCTCTCGCTGCTGTTAGAGGGCCTCCCGCCAAAGCTTTCGCCCGCGAGAGCTCGCAGCGCGAGGCCGCCCGCCGCGGCGCCCATGCCCTCGATCGTGTCGGTGTAGCCGCCGACGATGCCTCTTCCGAGGTACACCTCGTATACGCCGTAGACGGGCGCCGTCGACGCGGCGGCGATCGCGGCCGCGACATCGGGAGCGGTGAACCTTTCGCCCGCACCGTCGAGGACGATGCTGAGATAAATCACGATCGCGCTGCGCGGCAGCCGGCTGACTTCGTCGAGCAGCTGCTGCATGGGCGCGCCCGAGACGTAAGTAATATCGAGCCGGTCGCGATACGGGAGTAGCCGTTCCCGCGCGAGCGCGTCCCAACCGCGATCAGCGTCCGCGGCACCCGAGATGACCACGACGCGATCGGCGTCCGGCTGCAGCGCCAACGCGAGCCCGAGCGTCTCGAGCGGATCGAAATGGCTCACGACACCGGTCACGTTCGGCGGCAGCGGCGAGTCGGGGAGACTCGCTTCGTGGACTCCGACGAAGACGCCTTTGGCGCTCGGAAACAACTCCGGGCCGTACCGGATCAGGAACGCGAGCGCGTCGGGGCCGACGACCACCACCAGATCGATCCCGACCGTCCCGTACTTGGCGCGCATGAGCTCGCGCATCGCGACGTCCTTCGCGAGTCCCGGGAAGCGGCCGTTGTCGAGAGCCTCGCTGTAGAACTCCACGCCGTCGGGCAGCGTGTCGAGCGTTGCGCGAATCTTGCGGCTGAGAATATCCGCAGCGGGCTGCACACCGTCATACGAAAACAGCACCAAGACGTGCTTGGGCCCGGCGACGACCGGGGCGGCGAACGCGCAGCACAAGGCGACTGTCGCCAGCCAACGCCGAGCAGCTCGGGCGGTGCGGACACGCCGGTGTTTCGCCGATGGCTGAGCGGCGAGGTTGCGCAAGCGTTCGTCGCGTTCTTCGAATGACCGCTCGTCGGCGCCGGTTAGCGGAGCCGCGAGACCGGGCACGGACGTCGGCAGTGCCATCGTCGGGCGCGGCGCTGCCGACACGGCGTGCGGACACGCGTGGAGGTCGAGGATGTCGCGTTTTTCCCCCACTCACCCCCCTGTGAGTCACCAGCCCCGCGCGGCGCAGAGCATGGACGGCTCCTTCGTGCGCGAGACGGGGATCACCGTCAAGCGCCATGATAGGGCACGCTGGACAGGCAGACTATGCCCGCAGCGCCCTTCTCACCGCCGAGCCGCGCTGGAAGCCCCGCGTACCGTCGTCAGCGTCTCCACGTTGCAGGCGAGACCCGCGGGAACTCACCGCACTGGCTGCGCCTCGGGGAACATCCACTTGCCGTTCAGGATTTCCGCGCGCGGGCGATAGAGGCGAACCATGTAATTCCATCCCGGCGCGATGGGCAGGCAGTCCGGTGTCTTGCCATCGTAGCCGCCGAACTGGACGGTGACGGAGCCGTCGGCGCTCTTCTTCGCCGTGATGCTGTTGAGCGAATAGACGTTGTGCTCGTTCTTCGGGATGTAGCCTTTTTTGTCGTAGACGATGATCGACCAAAAGCCGTCGACCGGCACGTCCGTCACGCTCAGCTTGTAAACGGTTCTGCCGTCGTTGTGGCTCGGCGTGACGTTGAGATAGACGGCGTCCTTGTCCGGATTGCCGCCCCATGCCGCCGCCGCGCCGATCAGGCGCCGCACCGGGTCGACCTGATCCTTGGTGCCAAACGCATGCTTCATGTCGGGCAGCGTGGCCGCCCAGCGTCAAGAGCGCTTCCCGCACCTCCTTCTGACTAGCCTGATCCCAATTGGGAATCTCGAAGCGGCCCGCGTTTTTCTGGCTGACCTTGATCGCGTCCTGCAAGGCGCGGACTCGCTTCAGATCTTCCTGATCGTCGGGGTTCACCAATATGCGGATTGCTATCATCAAATAGCGCGTGCCGATCTGGTCCTTGCTGTAGGTGTGACTGCCCGTGCCGTAGACGACCTCCGGCACGTATTCGTCCTCGTCGAATACCTGCATCGACATGAAGCGCTTGCCGGCGTCGGGCAGCGTGATCGTGACGGGCCCGGCGTCGAGATCGAACACCGCGGCCGAGTAGAGCGTGTCGCGGTTCATGCGGATGACGTTCTGGTGCTCGACGTCTGTCGGCTCGCGGTGGTGCTCGAATTTGCCGAAGCCGCCTTCCCGGGTGACGGCGCCGAAATATAGGTCGGTCTCGGCGCGGATGAAATTGTCGGCGGTGACGGGAATAGCCTGAGGTTTCGGCCGGCTGGTCTGCACTGATGACGACATGGCGACATTCCTCCTCTTCAGTCCACTTTCTCGATGTCCGGCAGCACCCAGGTCTTGTCGAATAGCGGCTTCTCGGGGCCGTAGAGGCGGAAAAGAACCTCGAACTTTCCGCCTGCGCTCGTGGGCACCCAGTTGGAATCCTTGCCCACCGGAGCTTTGGGACCGAAGAAGACATCCGTCGAACCGTCGGCGTTTTTCTGAAGACCCACGCTGTTCGAGGCGCGGCTCGAGCGCGGCAGATTGCGAATGAGCGCGTGCGTTGCACGGTCGTAAGCGGTGGCCGACCAATACAGCTTGACCGGTGCGTTCGCCGGTACGTTGAGGCGGTAGGTGCTCCGGCCGTCGAAGGTGTTGCCGCCCTTGTCCTTGATCGTCATCAGATAGAACTGGCCGGTGCCCAAATGCTTGGCGCTGAAGTAGGCCATGGAGTAGGTGACGCCGCGACCGTCGACGGGGTAGGAGTTGGGATCGGCGAAGAACGTCGGCATGCCCTCGACGACTTCCTGCGAGGCCGGCAGGGCCCAATGGCCGCCCGGGAAGTACGCTGGCGAAAAGAGACCCTCATATCCGAAATCCAGCCACGCGTGAGCCTCTTGCGCGGCGCTGACGAGTACCTCATGGGTCTTCGCACTTGGTTCGAACGGCTTGCCCTTCTCGATGCCGATCGACTTGAGCGTATCGATCATCGCTTTGTCGCGGGTCAACCAGGGCTCGTGTTGCACGAAGCGGTCGAGCGCCTGGAAGAAACGCAGATCGTAGGGAATCGTGCTGTCGTACACGACGTCGATCGCATCGACGAACTTTGTCGGCGGCGGGTTCGCGGCTTGCGAAAGCGGATAGACCTTGACGCGTTTGCCGTAGGCGACGGCCTTGGCGACGTCGGCATCGCTGCCGCTCGCGAGATTCGAGCGCAATATCGCGTAACTTCGATACGTGCTCGATTGCAGCGTGATGTAACCGTCGTGCGTCTTGCCCGTGTAGCCCGGCGGCAGGATGAGGTATTTCCCACCCCGGCCTTTGTCGAGACCGGCGGGCCCCACGTCTTCCAGCGCCGACTGCCACGCGTCGTCGACACTGCCGGTGATCGAGCCATCGCCGGCCGGCGGTATCTCCATCACCATTGGCCCAACGTCCTTCGTATCGAAGAAGGGGAAGACATAGATCACGTCCGGATTCGGCGTGAGCGTCTGGTTCCTCCAGTCCGGCAGCCGCGACCAATAGACGACCTGGTTCCACGCCCCTTTGGCCTGCGCCATCGCCTGGTACAGCAGATCGAAATTCACCGCCGGCATACCCCAGACGACGGCCTCGAAGGCGCGTCGCGCGATCGTATGCTTGACGAGGTCCGCGCCCTGAATTTCGAGCGCTGCGCCTTTCATGCCGGTCCCGCTTTTTGGTGTCGATTGGTGCGATGTCAGCGCCATTTTTTGGTTCTCCGTTTCGATTTCACTGCTCGTCGCGCCGGCTTCGACGCGTCACGTTCGGTGGCCTTGAAGGCGGGCGCCGTCGTGCGGACGAGATACAGCGGCTCGCCGCAAGGGGTTAGGCAATTACTCTGCACGGCCGGTCGCCGCGGAATTGGACTAAGGTCCAACGCAGATCGGCCGGGGCGCCGGCCGACGTCCCAGGTATTGCGACCCCGAGCCGGGCGCTAGCCGCCGACCGGCAACGACAGCGTCGCGTATACGTTCCAGCCTTCCGGCCGGTTCTTCGCGTCGAACTCCCAGTTGGCGCGCACGTTCACGTAGCCCTTGTCCTTGCCGAACGGAAAAAAATGGCCGAACTGCGGGCCGAGGGCATAGACCCGGGCCTTGTTGTCGCCGAGCTTGGCCCCGCCGCCGCTGTCGCCGCTCAGCTGATAATAGATGTAGCCGGCGAGCCCGACGTGCGTGCTCTGGCTCAAGAACTTCGACGCCGCGAAGTCGACGTGCATGTCGACGCCGTTGCGATAGTCCGTATCGCGATTCTCGAAGTTGTACGTCAACCCGGCGACGATCGAGACCTCGTGGCCCTTCATCGGGTCGAAGTACGTGAAGCCGCCCCCGCCGTCGACCGCGTAGTGGTTGATGCCGATGTTGGCGAGGCGGCCGAGGTCATAGGCGCCGACCGGAATGTCCGCCATCGCGTAGGTCATCCAGTTCTTGGCGCCGTCGTTCCACTTGACCGAGAACTGCGGGTAGAGATCGGACCCACCCGTCACGCTGTCGCTCAAGCTTCGGGTGATCGAATTGCCGAGCGGCCCGGTGATGACGGCGTCGACCGACGCACTCATCTCCCCGTACGCCCAGCCCAACGTGACGGAGGCTCGTCCGCCCGCGACGGGCTTCCCGAATGTGTAGGTGGGCGCGAGGAAGACGAGATCCGCGTCGCCGTCGATGCCCGCGACGAGATTGCCGCCGACTTGGAAGCTGCGCTGCGCGCTCGCGTCCACCGAGGTGTGGTAGTAGATGCCGGGCACCGAAAAGCCCGGTGCGCCGGGTACCGCAATCAGGCTGCCGAGCTGGCCCGGCAGCCAAAAGCTCACGCCGCCTTCGTCGGCTCGCGCCGCGCCGGTCGCGAGTAGCGTAGCGGCTACGGCCGTCCAGGTTCGCGGACTGCCGCGCGGAAGCTTGCTCGCCATGGTCCCTCCGAATAGAGCCTGACGGGGCGCCGCTGGTGGGCGCACGGTGTGGAGGGATGTTGGCGGCTACGGCGCGGCCGATCGATCGGACTTAAGTCCGACGAGCTCGCCCGCGTTAGTTCGCGAGCGCCCAGCCGTCCAACACCGGCGTAGGTTCCCTACGGTGTCCCAGATCGAGCTAGCGGCTATCGTCCTGATCGTGAGCGGCGCTGCGCCAATAGCTCTTCGAGTCCTTTGAGTAAGTCGGGCATCGCCATTGCCGTGGCGAATTCGCGCACCCACGCTCGAACGCGTTCCACGTCCGCCTCGGGGTTGGCATCGAGCAAGCCCTCGATGTCACGCAGATCCTGCGGGCGTTGCGCCACCGCCTTCATGATCAGCAAGTCCTCGACCCGCGGCAGCTTCGTACGCACGCCGCCTAGATCGTGGAATCGGCCGCGCGCGACGGCTTCCTCCTCAAATGGTAGCCGGCCGAGAATGACGTCGATGTCGATACCGGATTCGGCGTGACGCAATAGCAGAACATGGGTACGACGGGCGAACGCCAGGGGGTCCTCGATGCGCGCCACGATTCCGTGGTTTCGAGCCGCACTTAGCGCGTCGGCGCATTGATCGTCGGGGAGAATCGCGAGCGCATCGATGTCGCGCGTCGCGCGAGGGCGTCCCAGGATCGCTGCGGCCACGCCGCCGACGACCATCGCCGGAATGCGCGCACTCTCGAGCCAGCCGCTGAGATCTTCGAGGACTCGGACGAACGCCTCTGGGACGCGCTCGGACATTCAGCGCTCGTACAAACGAGCCCAACGCTCTCTGATCGCCTGTACCTCGCGCTCGCGTTGCACCGGGTCTTCAAACAAGCTCGCGGAGCTCATCAGAGCCCAAAGCTGTCGCAACTTCAGCTCAACGGGCGCACTGCGGAGCTCCTCCACTTCGAATTCATTCGCGAGCGCCAGGGCGGCGAGATGATTGCGCACGTCTGCGGGCGTCATTGGAGGCACGTTGCCAGTATATCAGCGCCGCTCCACTCGCATCTGACGGTGCCGGCCTCTGCTTTGCCCTGGTGAACGTTCAAATCGTTGATTCCGACTATCGCGTTCCGATCACCCCCACGCTCAGTACGACCAAAGCCCACTACGTCGCCCGGCATCACGGCGATAAGTTCTATCGTCAGTGGCCTGTGCAGACGCGACACCTCCCGAGGAGCCATCCATGCCAAGTAACCCCAGCAAATCCAGCAAGCCGAACATCCTCGTCATATGGGGCGACGACATCGGCATCAGCAATCTCAGTTGCTATTCCGATGGCCTGCTCGGATATCGCACTCCCAACATCGACCGGATCGCGAAGGAAGGGATGCGGTTCACCGATTCTTACGGCGAGCAGTCTTGCACTGCGGGCCGGTCGTCCTTCATCACCGGCCAGAGCGTGTTTCGCACCGGTCTGTCGAAGGTCGGCAAGCCCGCCTCGCCGATCGGCCTGCAGGCGGAGGACCCGACCATCGCCGAGCTGCTCAAGCCGCTCGGCTACGCCACCGGCCAGTTCGGCAAGAACCACCTGGGCGACCTGAACAAATACCTGCCGACTGTGCATGGCTTCGACGAGTTCTTCGGCAACCTCTACCACCTGAACGCCGAGGAAGAGCCGGAGCTGCCGGACTATCCCAAGGACCCGAAGTTCAAGGCGGCGTTCGGCCCGCGCGGTGTGATGCACTCCTGGGCGACCGACAAGGACGATGCGACCGAGCAACCGCGCTGGGGTCGCGTCGGCAAGCAGAAGCTCGAGGACACCGGACCGCTGACCAAGAAGCGCATGGAAACCTGCGACGACGATTTCGCCGCCGCCGCCTGCGACTTCATCAAACGCCAGCACAAAGCCGGGAAGCCGTTCTTCGTCTGGACCTGCTTCACCCACATGCACCTGCGTACCCACACCAAACCCGAGAGCCTTGGCCAAGCCGGGCCGGATCAGTCGCCCTACCACGACACCATGATCGACCACGACAAGAATGTGGGAACGCTGCTCGCTTTGCTCGACGAGCTCGGCATCGCCGAAGACACCATGGTCATCTATTCGACCGACAACGGCCCGCACATGAACACGTGGCCGGACGGAGGGATGACCCCTTTCCGCAACGAGAAGGACACCAACTGGGAGGGCGCCTTCCGCATCCCGCTCGTGGTCCGCTGGCCCGGCAAGATTCCGGCGGGCGTCGTCTCGAACGACATCGTGCAGCACCACGACTGGTTACCGACCTTCCTGGCCGTGGCCGGCGAGCCGGATATCGTCGAGAAATGTAAGAAGGGCCACAAGGCCGGCGACAAGACCTTCAAAGTCCACATCGACGGCTACAATCTGCTGGAATTCCTGACCAAGGACGGCGTGCGGAGCCCGCGCGAGGGATTGGTCTACTTCGACGACGACGGCAATCTGGTCGCCCTGCGGGCCGGCAACTGGAAGCTCGTCTTCATGGAACAGCGCTGCCCCGGCACGATGCAGGTCTGGGCCGAGCCGTTCACCGTGCTGCGCCTGCCGAAGCTGTACAACCTCCGAACCGATCCCTACGAGCGGGCGGACATTACCTCCAACACCTACTACGACTGGTTCATCAACCACATCCCTCAGCTCAATCTGGGCATGGCGGTGGTCGAGCCCTTCCTCGCATCGTTCAAGGACTTCCCGCCGCGGCAAAAGGCAGCGAGCTTCACGCTCGATGACGCGCTCGCGAAGATGGCCGAGGCGAGCAGCGGGCGGTGACGGCGCGGCTCATCCGCCACGGCCACGGCGTCGCGCGCGACCCGCCGCCCCAACTGTCGTGATGGCCGTCCCAATGGACCACCGTCGCCGTGGAGATAGTGTGCCCAGACCGAGGTGGGGCACGCCGCAATTCTGCAGCCCAGCAGTGCAGCGCCCTCAAAGCCCCCACGCGTTGCCGAACGTCAAATAGAGCACCGTGTCCTCCGGGCCGCGCGCGACGTCGATGCCCCCGGCCAACCCTAGCCGCCGCGACAGGAGGTAGCGAAATCCCACACCATAGTTGTAGGCCGCCTCGGCGTCGTCGAGCCCGTCGAGCTCGTCAGCTGCGCGCCCGGCGCCGGTGAAGCCGAGCACGCTCCAGCGCTCGTCGATCTTCCACCGTGGCTCGATCTCGACGGTCAGTACGTGGTGGCCGAGATAGCGCAGGATCGGGATGCCGCGCAGCGACACCCAGGGGAGCGAGTAGAACGGCGCCTCGTCTTCCGCGAACGCGTATTCCAAGCGCAACCCGAACGCCAAGCGTTGCTCGTGCAGCTGCCAGTATTGGAAGTCGCTCGCATTGAGCTTGGCGTAATCGAAGTCGCCGCCGAGAGATTCGGAGAAATAGGAAATCGCGAGCGCAGATCTCCTGCCTTCGTTCGGCGTGAACGTGTTGTCGCGCGAATCGTAGTCGAGCAATGCCGCAAGGCCCGCGTCCTTGGTCCGGCCGAGCTCAATCGGGAAGGTCGGCGTAACATCGAAGGTCACATCCGTCGACAGGAGCATGTATCGCACCCCGGCGAACAGCCTTGAGTCGCCCAATCTGAATTGCGTCTGCTGAACGAGGATGCCGCCTTCGATGTTGAAGCGCGCCGGGTTGTCGCTCAGGTCGACGGATTCGCTGCCGTAGTAGTCGAGGTTCAGGGACGCTGCGCCGAGTACGCCGAGGTAGCGCGTTCGTCCGCCGCTCCACACCGCGGAGTGGAGGCCGGCGACCCCCCAACTGTCGTTGTTCGTGGCGCCGATGCTGGCGCCCGTCATGGTGGGCGGATTGTCTTTTCTAACCTCGGGAGGCAGCTTGCTCGGGTGAAAGTAGACGATCGCCGAAACCAGCCCGGCGCCGAGCGTGGGATCGTTGTTCGGGACGGCAAGAGGCACGAAGCCGCTGGTACCCCCGCTGCCGCCCGCGGTCAGATCGAGCCGGCCGTCCGTCGGATCCTTGAAGCGACTGAAGAATCCCCGGCGGGGTGCGGGCGCTTCGGCGGGCCCGGCGTCCGCCCCCGGTTCGCTGCCGGCGGACGCAGCGGGGTTGGCGCCACGTGCCCACTGCGCTACGAGCACGAGGGCCGCCAGCAAGAGCGAACCGCGAACGAAAGGCATCACCTGAGACGAGACTCCTGGCGGAAATGGCGTGAGCAGCGTCGAACGGCTTGCTAGGCATAGACGCAGTCGGACGTTGCCGCCATTGGACGTTCGTACCCGTATTCGGGTGAAGTACGCTTCGGCAGAGGGCTGCGGCCACGCCCCCGGGTTGCAGTTACCGTTTGTCCGGGGCGGCCACTCGATCCCGCGCAGCCTGCGGCTCCGCGTCAGCCAGATATCGGAGCACCGTGAAATGGAAGGTACTGCCGTCACCGGGGCGGCTGTCGACGCCAATGCGCCCGCCGTGTGCCTCGACGATGCCTCTAGCGACTGCAAGACCGAGGCCGGCGCCTCCGCCTGCCCGCCGATCGGTACCCCAAAAACGCTCGAAAACCCTGGGGAGGTCGGCGGCAGCGATTCCGACGCCTGTGTCCCGCACCCAAACGCGGACCACGTCGTCCTGCCGCTCGGCGCCGATCGTGATGACGCCGCGCGCTGGCACGAACTTCAGCGCGTTGCCGATCAGATTGGACAATACCTGCAAGATGCGGTGACGATCGATCAGGACGGGCGGAAGATCGGCGGCGAGCACTCGCTCCAGGCGCACGCTCCTACTTTCGGCCTGAGGGTGGAACAGCGTCTCCGCCTCCCTCATGAGATCCCCGAGATCGACGCCATCTCTTTGCATCGGCAGCCGGCCCGCGTCGATCAAGGACATGTCGAGCAGGTCTTGGACGAGCAGTCGCATCTGCGTGCACGCGAGCGCAATGCTTTCGATGTTCTCCGTGTTCTCGGCGCGGCGCCGCTCGAGCCGCAATGCCGCGGCGCCAGCAGCTATCGACTGCAGCGGATCGCGCAGATCGTGCGACACGAAGGCGATCATTTCGTCGCGCGCTTTGATGGCCGACCGGGCCTCGACGTACAGCCGTGCATTGTCGACGAGGAGGGCCGCTCGGGCGGCAAGGTCCATGGCGATTTTCAAGTCCTCCTCGCCGTAGCGCCGGCCCGAGTCGTCCGTGGCGGCGAAGGCGATCGCCCCCAACGTGCGTCCACGCGCGTTCAGTGGAACGATCATGACGGAGCGCGGTTCCAGCGTCATTTGGATGTCTTCTTGAAACGCTCCACCGACTTGCGCCTCGACGGATGGCGGAGCGAGCTGCGTTGTCAAACACGGTTCGCCGCGCCCGATCACCATGCCGGGACCGTGTCGATCTTCGGCGCTCACCGGAACGCCGTGAGCGAGAGCCTCGACCAATGCCTTTCGCGCCGGATCGCGATGCGCGAATCCAAGTGGCTGAATCAACCCCTCGTCGGCGCCGTAAGTGACGCAGTAGTCCGCGAAGGTCGGCACCACGCGCCCCGCCAGCTGCTGCAACGCTTCGTCGGGGTCCAGGGTGGTCGCTAGGATCCGGTTAACATCCCCAAGAACATCGCTGACCTCTTCCGCGCGCTTGCGCTCGGTGACGTCGCGGCAGATGCCGACCATACGGGCTGCGCTGCCGTTGCCGCCGACGAGCACGCGCCCGGCGGCCGCGAGCCAACGGAGCGCACCGTCGGAGCGCTGGATGCGGTATTCGATGTGGTACTCCGTTTCGCGCGCTGCAACCGCCGCCGCGATGGCGGTCTCGAGCCGCGCGGCGTCGGCCGGATACACGTCGCGGCGAACATCGTCCAGCGTTCCGCCGAAAGTGCCGGGCGCGAGCCCGTGAATGGCTTCGAGCTCCGCGGACCAGCCCACTCGCCGGCCCTCGATGTCCCAGTCCCACGCGCCCATGCGGCCTGCCGCAAGCGCGAGATGCAACCGGCTCTCGCTGGCTTGCCGCAACGCGGCTTCGGTCTCCGCCCTCTGCCGCAAGTCGCGTTCCGCGCCCAAGCGCGCCTCGAGCGCGACGGCGATCCGGTGATGCTCGAGCGCGAAGGCTACGTGATCTGCGATCTGCTGGGCGACCGCAACGTGGTCGTCGGTAAAGAAGTGCGGCTCGCGGTAGTAGAGCATGAACTTGCCGAGCAACGTCGGCCCGAACTGCAGCGGAACGAATGCAACCGCGCGAATCCCCTCGCGCCTCAAGGCCGGCAAATACGCGGCCAGCGAAGCGTCCTGCTCGATGTCGGACACCAGCAAGGGCGTGGCATCGGTGTCGGTGACCGTCCACGGCGAGTGCCCGTCCACCACGGCTCGGTATTCTTCCGCGAGGCCCGACCACGCAACGAACCGCGCGCTGCCCTGGGCGTCGAACACGAGCAACGCGGCACGCTCGACATGCAGCGCTTCCTGCACGCAGAGCAGGGCGGTTTGATAGACAGTTTGCAATGAGCCGGCACTCGCGGCCTGGCCCATGAGACTGCGCAGCGCGGCCCGCGAGAGCATAGAAATGGCGATCCCCGAAAATCCGACGCCCGCTCGTTAAAGGAGAGGGAGGAATTGTTCCACACCTATTTACCACAACTAAGGATCGTCGCCCAGTTGGTAACTATGCTCGAGCCGTCCCTGGGATTGGCGGGCAGGCGTCGGTGGCGGCGTCCATCGAGTTCCGGCACCGGAGCTCTCCCATCGAGCGCCGAGTGTTCCGCGTCCCTCCAGCCATTGACCGAACGTCTCATTGTCGGCGGCCGTCGATTCGGCAAACCTCTTGCAGCGTGCCGCGGCTTCTCTTGGAGACGATCATGCAGCATCTTCGCCCACGCGCCGCGTGGCTCTGGCTTTGCGTGGCCGCAGCGCTGCCGCTGACGGCTCACTCTGCTACCAAAACCGCTACGTTCAGGGTCGAGGCGACGATCATCAGCGACTGCACGATCGGCGCCTCGGGTATGAATTTCAACAACGTCGGAACCGTCACGGCCGTCTTCAATGCGACGTCCACGCTGACGATCACGTGCACGCCGATGACGAGCTACACCATCGGTCTCGATGCCGGCGACGTGACGGGCTCCGTGCTGACCGACCGGAAGATGGGCAACGGCGCCGCGCGACTGTCGTTCCAGCTCTATCGCGACGCCGCGCGAACGCAGGTCTGGGGAGTCACCGCGCCGACCGACACTATCGGCGGCACCGGCAGCGGGGCGGCCCAAACCGTGACGGTCTACGGTCAGATTCCGGTGCAGAGCACGCCCGCGATCGGCGCCTACCTCAACAACGTCACTGCCACGATCACTTACTGACGGCCGCGCCGCGTGAACGTCCGGAGAAACACGATGAAGACACTCTTCCTTGCGGTGCTCGCGCTGGTCGCGAACGGTGCCGCCCCGGCGGCTTCGTTGCTCGTGAAGCCGACCACGGTCATGCTGTCGCGCGGCGCTTCGGCGGCGGCCATCACGGTCACCAATAGCGGCGATACGCCCGTCACCGCCCAGGTGCGCGTCTTCGCGTGGGACCAGAGCTCGAACGAGGATCAGCTCAACCAAACCACGGCGCTTGCCGCGAGCCCGCCGATGATGACGATTGCGGCGGGGCAGAGTCAGGTGATCCGGCTGGTCCGTGTGGCGACCGCCCTGGCACAACGCGAAGAGACCTATCGGGTGCTGGTCGACGAGATCGCCGAGCGTGCGGCGGCAACGACTCCGGGCGTGGCGATCCAGCTCCGGTACTCCGTGCCGGTGTTCGTTATGCCGAGGCCGAGAGACACGGCCAACTTGTCCCTCAAAGCCGAGATGGCCAGCGACGAGTTGCTCATCGACGCGGCCAACCGCGGCCAAGCGCACGCACAGGTCAGCAACGTCTCGCTCGCGTACGCCGACGGGTCCTCGATCGTCGTCGGCGCCGGCCTGATCGGTTACGTGCTGCCCGACAAGAGCCGGCAGTGGCGGCTCCGGTTGCCCGCGCGCGCGCCGAACCAGGGGCAACCGCAATCCGTTCGGGCCGTCGTCAACGGCCAGGAGCTGGTCGTCGCGCTGTAGTGGCGTCGGCCGAGCGCCGTGCCGCGCGTCCCCGGAACAACCGCGTGCGCGCCGCGAGCCCTTCGGTTCTACAGGCCCTGGTGATCGCGGCTCTGCTCGCCGGAGCGCCGCCGCCGAGGGCCGACGCCGAGCCGCCCGAGCTCTCGTCGGAGCCGGCGGAGCAGCTCTATCTCGACGCTTTCTTGAACGGCATCGATGAAGAGCTGATCGTGCACGTGGAGCGGCGCCTGGGCATGCTCTTCGTCGGTGCCGATGACCTCGCCGAGATCGGCGTGCGGCGCGACGATCTTCCGCTCGGCACCGACGGCAGCATCGCGCTCGAGAGAATTCCGGGCTTGCGCTACGACTATCGGCCCCTCGACCAGCGCCTCGATCTCGAGGTGAGCGACGAGCGGCTGATCACGCAGCGGCTCGGCTATTCCCGGCCGTCGACCGCGGCACCGCGTTCGGATACCGGCGTCGTCTTGAACTACGCCATGCACTTGCAGCACAACCGTATCGCGCTGGCGCAGCGGCCGGCACGGCTGTATGGCCCGCTTTTCGACGCGGGTTACGGGCCGATGCCCGTCTACAGCGGCGCCGAGTTCAGCCGCACGTACGACCGCCGGAACCAGAGCGTCGCGCTCGATGGCGATCTGCGCGTGTTTTCGCCGCTCGGGTTGTTCGTCAATCGGGGTTACACGACGCGCCAGTCCGGCGATGCGGAGTACATTCGCAACGACACGTTCTGGACGCGTTCCTCGGTCGACCCGCCGCGAACCTTCACGGTCGGCGACTTCATCGGCTCGGGGTTGTCGTGGACGCGTTCGCTGCGGCTCGGCGGCGTGCGCGTGGCGCGCAACTTCGGCGTGCGACCCGACCTCGTGACCTTTCCGCTGCCGGAGCTCGGCGGCAGCGCCGTGGTGCCGACCACGGTCGATCTGTACGTCAACGGCATCCGGCAGTTCAGCGGCGAGACGAGGGCAGGGCCGTTCGTGATTGCCGATCCGCCGGTGCTGACCGGCGCCGGTTCCGTGTCGATCGTGTATCGCGACGCGCTCGGCCGCGAGGTGACCGCCACCCAGCCGCTGTACGTCGACACGCGGCTGCTCGGCAAGGGGCTCAGCGACTACGCGCTCGAGCTCGGCTATCCGCGACACAACTACGGATCGGACTCCTCCGACTACGCGAGCACCGCGGCAGCCGTGGCGTCGCTGCGCT
>Ga0137410_10001358_pt1 | contig 16787 bp, 16 predicted proteins | sample CZODoug1_16funga_FD_108878 | JGI IMG/M metagenome (GOLD analysis project Ga0137410, IMG submission 108878) | Vadose zone soil fungal communities from Angelo Coast Range Reserve, California, USA - CZODoug1_16fungal (Illumina Assembly) | ecosystem: Environmental > Terrestrial > Soil > Vadose zone... | reverse complement strand
TCAAGGTTCAAGGTTCAAGGTTCAAGGTTCAAGGTTCAAGGTTCAAGGTTCAAGGTTCAAGGTTCAAGGTTTCTAGATTGGGCGTTGTACCTTGCACCTTGTTCCTTGTAACCTGTCCCTGAATTTCTCTCGCCGCTGTAGAATACCGCCCTCTATAAGAACGGAGGAAATCATGTACCAATTCAGTGCAAACTTCCGGCTCGCGGCGGCGTTCTGTGCCGGCGCGTGCATCGCCCAACCGCTTGCCGCCGCGCAATCCGACCTCGTGAAGGATTACCCGGAGCGGCCGGTCAGATTCATCGCGCCGTTCGTCGCCGGCGCCGGCACCGACACCACTGCGCGCACCATCGCCCAGAAGCTGTCCGACAAGTGGGGGCAGCAGTTCATCGTGGACAATCGCACCGGTGCGGCCGGCACGATCGGCGTGGATCTGACCGCCAAGGCAGTGCCGGACGGTTACACGATCTGCCTGATCTCGGCGTCGCATTCGGTCAATTCTGCAGTCAATACGAAGCTTCCGTACGATCTCACCAAAGATCTCCAGGCGATTTCGCAGGCTTCCTCGTTGTTTTACGCTGTCTATCATCATCCTTCGGTGCCGGTGAAATCGATCAAGGAGCTGATCGCCTATGCCAAGGCGAACCCGAACAAACTGAATTTCGGTACTTCCGGCACCGGTAGCCTGCAGCACTTCGCCGGCGAGATGTTCAACTACATGGCGGGCGTCAAGCTCACCCACGTGCCGTACAAGGGCTCGGCCGCCGTGATCGTCGCCATGCTCGCCGGTGATGTCCAGGTGGGGTTCGGCACGCTGTTCGGCGTGCGGCCGCACATGCCGACGGGCCGACTGAAAGTGCTGGCAATAACCGCCGGCAAGCGGTCGCCCGCGGCGCCGGAAATACCGACCGTCGCGGAAGCGGGGGTGCCCGGCTACGAAGTGGATCAATGGTACGGCATCATTACCGGCGCCAAAGTGCCGATGCCGATCGTGCGCAAGCTGCAGGAAGCAATTGCCGAATCGCTGAAACAGCCGGACGTGGTGAAACGCCTGGCTTCCGACGGCTCGACCCCGGTCGGCTCGACGCCCGAGCAGTTCAGCGCGCACATCAAAATCGAAATCGCCAAGTGGCGCAAGCTCGCCAAGGCGGCAAAGCTGGAGCTGACGGAGTAATGGGTAATGGGTAATGGGTAATGGGCTAACGTTTATTGCAGTGTTTGCATACTCGCATCACCCGTCACCCATCACCCATCACCCATCACGGGTACTAATTACTCCATGGTAATGCCCGCCTCGCGAATCACTTTGCCGATGCGCGCGAGCTCACCCTTGATGTGAGCGGCGAATTCCTCTGGAGAGCTCCCGATCACGAGGTTGGCTTCGGCTGCCAGCTTCGAAGCGATGTCCGGTGATCTGACCGCCGCGGCGGTTTCCTTGCTCAGGCTGTTGATGATTGCTCGCGGCGTGCCGGTCGGCGCCACGAAACCGTACCACGACCCCGCCTGGTAGCCGGTGACGCCCGCCTCGGCGATGGTCGGGACATCCGCGATGACTTCTATCCGTTGCACCGAGCCGACGCCAAGCGCCCGCAGCCGGCCCGAGCGGGTATGGGGTAGCAGCGACGCCGCGGCATTGAACATCACTTCCACCTGACCGCTCAGCAGATCGTTCAGCGCGGCACCGACTCCTTTGTACGGCACGTGCTGCAGCCTGGTTTTCGTCAGCGACTTGAACAGCTCGGTAGCGAGCTGCGCCGAGCTGCCATACCCGCTCGACGCGTAGTTCATCGCGCCGGGCCGTGCACGGGCCAGCGCAATGAACTGCTTGACGGATCGCGCCGGCAGCGCCGGGTGGACCACCAGCAACGCCGGCGCGGTGGCCATCAGGCAGATGGGATCGAAATCCCGCACCGGGTCGTACGGGACGTTTTTCATCAGGTTCGGGTTGACCGCATGGGTGGCGACCCCGGCGAGCAGCAACGTGTAGCCGTCGGGCGGCGACTTGGCGGCCAGCTCGGCGCCGATCATGCCGCTCGCGCCGGGGCGGTTTTCCACGACGAACGACCGGCCGAACGCGGTGGAAAGTTTTTGTGCAACCAGGCGCGAGATCACGTCATTGCCGCCGCCCGGCGTGAAGCCCACGATGATCCGCACCGGCTTCACCGGGTACTGCTGCGCGGCGGCAATGGCGGGCGCGAGCAGCACCGCCGCCGCAAGGGAAAAGAGGAAAGGGAAAAGGGGAAAGTGCTTTGCCAAGACGTCTTTAAACCGGGTTTTCATTTCATCCTCTGCGTTTATCCTTTTCACTTTTCCCTTTTGCCTTTTCCCTTTAGCTCAGGCGAGCCCCTCGACGATCCGGATCTCCCGCTCCACCGCATCTTTGCCCAGCGCTTTCAACGCTTCCAGGTAACCGGGGGTGTCGTGGGCGGCGACCGCCTTCGCCAGGCTGTCGAACTCGATCATCACCACGCGCTGGTTGAGCCCCGCCTCGTAGACCTTCGCCGGGTTGCCGCGCACCAGGAACCGCCCGCCGGCCGCCTGGATAGGCGCCGGCGCGAGCTTCGCGTACGCAGCGAACGCATCGGGATTCTTGATCGAGCGGTAAAACGCAATCCAATAAGCTTTCGCCATTTTTGTCTCCTGGAATTGGGTAATGGGGAATAGGGAATAGGGAATAGGGAATAGGGAATAGGGAATAGGAAGAAACACTCTCTTTCAGACGTCGTATTCCATTTCCTATTTACTATTTCCTGTTTACGCCTTCGGCTTGAGCGCCATCCAGGTAGAGGTCGCAAATGCGACCAGCTCGCCTTTGTCGTCGGTGAGCTCGGAGCGAAGATACGAAATGCCCCGCCCCTGCCGCAGGAAGCGGCCGGTGGCGGTCAGCCGGCCGGACCTGGCAGGCTTGATGTACTGAATCTTCATCTCCAGCGTGGTACCCGGGCCGCCCTTCTTGAACAACAGGTGGCCCATCGAGATATCCAGCACGAAAGCGGTAACCCCGCCGTGCAGGGTGCCCTGCGGGTTGAACATGAAGTCCTTGAGATCGAACGACACCTTGCACGCGTCATCCGTGTACTCGAAGTTGCAGCCATACAGCCGCGCCAGGAAAAACTTGCCGAAATCCTGCTCGTAAGATTTCAGCGCGCCTTCGAACGCGTGCCTTGCCGCTGCTTCATCCATCTAAATGCTCTCCATGAAAAACGGAAATGGGAAATGGGAAATGGGAAATAGAGAATAGGAAAAACATTTTCATTCAGAAACCAATCCACCACAATTTTCTATTCCCTATTTCCTGTTTTCTATTCCCTATTTCCTGTTTACTGTTCGCCAGGCGTTGCCGCTCTGGCAACATACCGGCAATACTCGCAATCCTGCCCCGGCTGCGGCGGCTGTGGCGCCTCGAGCGCGTCGCGGACTGCGAGGAGCGTGTTCTCTACCCAGCCGTCGTCACCGTCGTACGGCAACAGCCGGATCGTGAACTCGATTCGCGCGTCGAACGCGGGCAGGTCGCGCCGCCCGTTGCAGTACACGAACCATCCTCGGCGCGCGACGGTCAGGCCGCGCCGGCGCAGCAGCCACTGATAGAACTCCATCTGCCGCTTGTAGGCAATCTGCCACTCGGCGTCGATGCTGACCTCGCCCGCTTTCGAGGTGCTCTTGTAATCCACGACCATCAGCTCGCCGCTGCCGAGGTCGCGCCAGAGATCGTCGATCGCGCCGAACAGCTCCAGGTTCGTGCGCTCGTGCAGTGTTCTTATCCCTTTGAAATTGCTGCGCCAGGTTTCCAGTTCGGGATGCGCGTGCGGCACGGCGTTGAGGCCGGCTTTCGCCATCAGCGGGTGTGTCTCGCCCTTCTTCCGGTATTCGTCGAACTCCGTCTTCAGCAGCGCATCCACCGCGGAATTGAGGTTGAACGGAAATCCGGCGGGCCGGCCGATCCCCAGACGCCGGTCGAGGTAGAAGCACCGCGGGCAGTCGACGAACAGCTCCACCTTCGAGCGGCTCAACGCGAACGGCTTGTCGGACTTCGGATCGAAAAGTTTCGCGGCCGCCATGCTAGTCGACGCGGATGTTGGCGGCCTTGATGACCTTGGCCCAGCTTGCGGTCTCGTCGCGCACGAGAGCGGCGAACTCCTGGGGTGTATTGCCGAGCGGCTCGGCGCCGGCGTTGAGGAGCAACTTGCGCACTTCCGCATCTCCCAGCGCGGCGGTGATGTCGCGGTGCACCTTGGACACGATGACCTTCGACGTGCCCGCCGGCGCGAGCAGCCCGTACCACACCGAAGTGTCGAATCCCGGCACGCCGGAATCCGCAACCGGCGGGACATCGGGCAGAAGTGGCGAGCGTTTCGCCGTGCTCACGCCGAGCGCGCGCAATTTGCCGCTCTTCACCAGCGCCAGCGCGGCCGGCGTGTTGAGGAACATCGCCGCCAGCTGGCCGCCCATGACGTCGATTGCGGCCGGCGGCCCGCCCTTATACGGCACGTGCACGATGTCGATGCCGGTGCGGAACTTGAACAGCTCCATCGCGAGGTGCAGCGACCCGCCCGGCCCCGACGAGCCGTAATTGAGCTTGCCGGGCCGCGCTTTCACAAAAGCGATGAATTCCTGCACCGACTTTGCCGGCACCGACGGGTTCACCAGCAGGAGTTGCGAGGTGGCCGCAATAACCGTGATCGGCGCGAACGCGCGCTGGGTGTCGAGCTCGTTCTTGCCGGACAGGATGTTGTCGCTGGTCAGCGTGGTATTGAGGGTCAGCGTCTGGGTGTAGCCGTCGGCCAGCGAGGCGGCGCCGATCTGGGTGCCGATGCGGCCGCCCATGCCGGGCCGGTTGTCCACGACGACTTGCCGCCCCCAGGTCTCAAACAGTTTTTGCCCGACGATCCGGCCGACGATATCGATACTGCCGCCGACGGGAAACGGAACGATCCAGCGAACCGGCTTGATCGGGTAGCGGGCGTCTTCGGCGGCGTGTCCGACCGCAGGCACCAGTAGAAGCGCGCCGCAGAACCAGGCCGTTGCGAGCCGTGACGCGCCTCGCCTTTCCGCCTCGTCGCTCGTCCGCACCGTAGTCTCCTCGCTCTAGTTGTGATTTGACGGGCATTGTTGCATATTGCCTGCGCCCTTCCAACGAATCTCACGGACGACACCAAATGGATAGCGCCGCATTCGGCATGCTCACCCCTCCCCCGCTTGCGCCCAAGCCGCGCAGCACCGCCATGATGCTGATGTCGGAGGTCGGCATCCCGCTGCGGCAGACCGAAGACCTGCTCGAGATTGCCGCGCCGATCATCGACTACGCCAAGATCACCGATCACCTCGGTCTGATCGAGCGCCTTTCGGCCGCGTGGATCCGCCGCAAGGTCGCGCTCTACAACGCGCACGACGTGAAAGTGGTGCCGGGCGGCATCCCGTTCCAGGTTGCGGTCGTGCAGCGCAAAGTCCCCGATTATTTCAAGGCCGTGCGCGATCTCGGCTTCGCCGGCGTGGAGATGAGCGAAGACGTGATCGAGCCGATAGCGGCAGGCCAGCGCGAGGAGTGGATTGCCCTGGCTCGCGGGATGGGGCTCGGCGTGATGACCGAGATGGGCCGAAAAAATGTGGACGTGAAGTTCGACGCGGAATCCATCGCGCAGCAGGTCGCGCACGATATCAAGCTCGGCGTCTCCAAGATCTACATCGAGAGCGCCGAGATCCAGCACCTCGTGAAGGACGACCCGGGCGCGCTCGACCGCCTGTTCAAGGTCGACGGCGGCAAAGCGCTGCTGTTCGAGCTGGGTCTGAACTCGCCGCAGGAAAAGGCGGTCTGGCTGGTCGAACGCTACGGGCCGCAGATCAATTTCGCGAGCGTGAGCCCGTACGACGTGGTGGCGGTGGACGCGATCCGGCGCGGGATGCATCGCAAGGGCGGATTTCCCTACATCTTCGGCAAAAGCGCTGGCGGGAAGAAGGGATAGGCATGGGCGTGCTCGACGGAAAAGTGGCAGTGATCACCGGCGGCAGCCGCGGCATCGGTCGCGTCACGGCGGAGCTGTTCGCGCAGGAAGGCGCCGCGGTCGCGCTGTGCGGGCGCACCCGGGAAACGCTCGACGCGGCGGCGAAGGAAATCTCCGGCCGGCACGGCACGCGTGTCTTCACGCAAATCGCCGACATCATGGACAATGATTCGGTCGGACGCTTCGCCCAGGCCGTGGAGCGCGAATTCGGGCGCGCCGACGCCCTGGTGAATAACGCCGGGGAATCGTCCCAGCGCGCGGTGGACGGCATCAACTGGCCGGTCAACGCGGTGGACTCTCCAGGGCAGGAGCTCCCCGCCGGACGCTTCGAAAAAATCACCGACGCGGAATGGCGCGAGGCGCTCGAACAAAAGGTGCTCGGAATGATCCGCGTCACGCGCTCCTTTCTGCCGATACTGCGCAAAGGACGCGGCGCGAGCATCATCAACATCACCTCGATCAAGGGCCGGCAGCCGCCGCCGCGCGTGGTGACCTCGGGCGTGGCGTGGGCAGCGTCGATGAACTTCAGCAAGGGCCTGTCGCTCGAACTTGCCGGCGACGACATCCGCGTAAATGTCGTGGCCGTCGGCGGCATCCTGACCGGGCAGATGGAAGCGGGACGCCGCAAGTGGGCGCCCGAAAAAACGCTGGAGCAATTCCTCGCACCGCGCGTGGCCAACATCCCGCTGCAGCGCCTTGGCACGATCGAGGAAGTGGCGCAGGCGATCCTGTTCCTGGCCTCGCCGAATTCGAGCTACATCACCGGCCAGTGTCTCTCCGTCGACGGCGGCGGCGTCAGGACGATTTAACAGTAGGTTCAAGGTTCAAGGTTCAAGGTTCAAGGTTCAAGGTTCAAGGAAAAAACAACGCAGTACCTTGGATCTTGTCCCCTGTCCCTTGAACCTCGTCCTTGACGCTTGCGGGCGTCGGGCCGAGAATCGAATCATTAATTGGAGAGGCCCGCATGCTCACCCGTCCACATGATGGCGCCGCGTCGGCGGCGCACCACCACAAGGTCCCGAATTCCCTCGCTGCGTTCAAAGTCGTTCCCAGCGGCGCGGCGCTTGCCGCCGAGATCCGCGGCGTGGATTTCTCGCTGCCCGTGCCGGAGGACGTGAAGGCGGCGCTGCGCAAAGCGTGGGCCGATCACATGGTACTGCTGATCCGCGGCCAGAAGCTCGACGACGACCAGCTGGAAGGAACGTCACTGATCTTTGGGCCGCCGCACGAGCCCGCATCGCGCAAGTACCACGTCGATGCCGGCCACGCGGTGGACGATTCCTACATGGTGTCGAAGCGCAAGACCATCACGATCATCTCCAATCTCGACGCCAACGGGAATCCCGTGATGGACAACGGCGGCCTCGGCAGCTACGAAGTGGTATGGCACACCGACAACTCCTACGTGAAGGTGCCGCCCGCGGGCAGCATGCTCTATTCGCTGGAGATACCGAAGGAAGGCGGCGGTGGCGACACGTCCTTCAACAACCAGTACCGTGCCTACGAGGAACTGCCGGACGATCTCAAGCGCGCGATCGAGGGCAAATATCAAGTGCATGATTCGAGTCGCAACAGCGCGGGCGTGCTGCGCCCCGGCGTGACGCTGCCGACCAAGCCCGAGGAAGTCGAAGGACCGACGCATCCATTAGTGCGCGTGCACCCGGTCACGGGCAAACGCGCGCTCTATCTCGGCCGGCGGCGCGTGTGGCCGTCAAATTACATCGTTGGACTACCAAACGAGGAAAGCGAGCGGGTCCTCGACCGCCTCTGGGCGCATGCGACGCAACCGAAGTACGCGTGGACGCACAAGTGGAAAGTCGGCGACATCGTGCTGTGGGACAACCGCTGCTGCATGCACTACCGCACGGAAGTGGACACAGCGCAGCGCCGAGTGATGCACCGCACGACGATCAAAGGCGATCCCCTGGTCGCGCCCTGGTCATAAGCTTCACCATGGCGCAACAGGAAATGGGAAATAGTAAATAGGAAATGGTGGGGCAGCGCCGGGGAGAGGCTGCTATTCCCCATTCCCTATTCCCTATTCCCTTTCCTCTTCCACCTTCAGGCGGGCCCGCCCCACCACCCCGCCTGGCCCGCCAGGCACCCCTCCTCGACAAGGAGGGGAGCGTTTAGTGAAATCCCCTCCCCGTTTCGTAGATTCCCCTCCTCATTGAGGAACCTGTAAGTTAGGGAGCATTTGGTGGATTCCCCTCCTCATTGAGGAGGGGTGGCGCGAAGCGCCGGGGTGGTGGGAGGCACGCACACCTGTTCCTGTCAGCCTGGGCCGTGTTCAAGTCGTTAGTATGCAAATGCCCCGATTTCAAAGACTCCACAATCGCGGCTCGCTTATCAAGCGACGCAGGACGTTGCGCGCGAGCTTGACTCCGGCCGAAGCAACCCTGTGGCGCCTTCTTCAACACTCACAACTCCAAGGTCGAAAATTCAGGCGCCAGCAAAGTATTGGGCCCTATGTAGTCGATTTCTATTGTCCTAGAGAGCGACTTGTTGTTGAGTTGGATGGATCTGCACACGACAGTGAGCATTCCGCTGCGCGAGACGCGGCTCGCACCCGATTTCTTGGCGAAGCCGGACTGACGGTGCTCCGCCTGGAAAATCGACACGTGTTTGAAAACCCGGATGGAGTTCTGGAACGGATCGAACAGCATTTTCAGTCGGGTTGAGACTTCCCACCACCCCGCCTGCCCTGCAGGCACCCCTCCTCGACAAGGAGGGGAGTGTTTAGAGGATTCCCCTCCTCGTTGAGGAACCCGCAAGGTAGGGAGCGTTTAGTGGATTCCCCCCTCATTTAGTGGAGTCCCCTCCTCGTTGAGGAGGGGTGGCGCGAAGCGACGGGGTGGTGGGATGGACGCTTCCTCGTCACTCGTCCGTCGTCAGGGTTTATGAGCGTAAGCTTCGTCGAAGCGGCGCTCAAGCTCGGGATGTACTCCGCGCATCCGGTCCACCACCGCCTTGGCCCACTCGAAGTATTCGCGTCGGCGCGTGAGGTCCCATTTCGCCGGCGGCTGATTGGCCATGTCGCGCACGTTGCAGATCTTGTCGGCAAGCTTTACCAGCTTGGCCTCGCGGCTGATGGTCGCAGCGTGCTCCACTTGCAGGCGCTTGCGCTCGGCCTTCAGCAAATTCTTGTCGTCGGTCACTTCCTCGACGATGCCCGCGACCTTGTCGCCGAACACCTCGCGCAGCTCCAGCGAGGTGGTCTCGGTATCCTCAACCGTGTCGTGCAGCAGCGCCGCGGCCAGTATGGCCGGATCGGTCACATCGCCCTCGCGCGTGAGCACGTTCGCGAGCGCGATCGGGTGATTGATGTAAGGCGAAGCCAGGGCATCCTTGCGTCGCTGGTCGCGGTGCTTGTGCGCGGCGAATTCCAGCGCCTTCAGGATCAGCGGGAGGTCCGCTGCGCCGACAGTGACGGGTGACGAGTGACGGGTGACGGTTTCCATCTCAGTCTCGGTACGTTCTCACGAATGGCCTATTCACTGCGCGTCAAGGGTTCCCCGCATTATAAGACTCAACACAGATTGATCTCTTGTCACTCATCACTCGTCGTCCGTCACTTTGCAAGTGCTCGCTCGAGTACGCGCGCGACATGCATCGCTTCCCGGCCCGCACCGTCGTGGATCTGGTGCCGGCAGCTGGTGCCGTCGGCGACGATCAGCTCATCTGGATTCGCCTTTCTCACTTTCGGCAGCAACGACAGCTCGGCCATTTTCATCGAGACATCGTAGTGCACCGCCTCGTAGCCAAACGCGCCTGCCATGCCGCAGCAGCTCGACTCGATCGTTTCCACCGCCAGCCCGGGGACGAGCTTGAGCACGCGCTCGACGCCGGGCATAACGGCGAAGGCTTTCTGGTGGCAGTGGCCGTGCAGCAGCGCTTTCTTCTGGGCGAGCGGCTTCAAATCGAGCTTCAAGCGCCCCGCCTCGTGCTCGCGCGCGAGGAATTCCTCGAACAGATGGGCGTTCAGCGCCAGCTCGGCGCTTTCCGCGCCCGGGAGCATCGAGAGAAATTCGTCGCGCAGCCCCAGGAGACAGGACGGCTCCAGCCCCACCACCGGTACGCCATGCTCGACGTAAGGCTTGAGCGCCTCGATCATGCGGCGCGCCTCGGCCTTCGCCTCGTCCACCAGGCCGGCGGCAAGGAACGTGCGGCCGCAACACAGCGGGCGGGAGCCGTTGGCCGGTTGCGGCAGGTGGACGGTGTAGCCCGCCGCCCGCAGCACCGCAAGCGCAGCCCGGGCGTTCTCCGGCTCGAAATAGCGATTGAAGGTATCGACGAGGAGCACCACCTCGCGTCCGGCGCCGGTAGCCGCGCCCGATGACTCACGGAACGCATCGCCGCGCCACTTCGGCAAAGAACGCTGCGGCGCGAATCCGAGAAAGCCCTTCGCCGCGCCTTGAATCGCATTAACGAAAAACGAGAAACGAGAAACGAGCGGCGCATAGCGCGGCAGATACGCGATCAAGCGGTCTTTCAGCCTCAGGCCATGGCGCTGCCGGTAGTGGTGGAGAAACTCCACCTTCATCTTCGCCATATCCACGCCGGTCGGACATTCACGCCTGCAGCCTTTGCACGAGACGCACAGGTCTAGCGTGGCGTGGAGTTCGTCCGAGGTGAATGCCTCCTCATTTTCCTTCACGGCGAGTTGGCCGGAGAGCGCGAGTCGCAGCGTATTCGCGCGCCCGCGCGTGAGGTGTTGTTCGTCACGCGTGACCCGATACGACGGGCACATGGTGCCGGCGTCGAACTTGCGGCAGTGGCCGTTGTTGTTGCACATCTCCACCGCTTTATCGAGCCCCCCGTGCTCCGACCAATCGAGCGCGGTCTTGAGCGGGATCGTCCGGTAACCGGGCTTGTAGCGGAACAGCGAGCGGTTGTCCTGCTTCGACGGCCGCACGATCTTGCCGGGATTGAGCAACCCCTTCGGGTCGAACAGGTCCTTGATCTCGCCGAACGCGCGCGTGAGCTTGGGGCCGAAGAACGGCTCGATCCACTCCGAGCGCACCAGGCCGTCGCCGTGCTCGCCGGAATAAGCGCCCTTGTATTGCTTCACCAGCGCCGCCGCTTCCTCGGCGATCGCGCGCATCTGCGTCGCGCCCTCCTTGCGCATGTCGAGCACTGGCCGCACGTGCAGGCAGCCGACGGAAGCGTGCGCGTACCAGGTGCCCCTGGTGCCGTGCTTTTCGAACACGCGCGTGAGCTGATCGGTGTACTCGGCCAGATGCTCGAGCGGCACCGCGCAGTCCTCGATGAAAGACACGGGCTTGCCGTCGCCCTTCATGGACATCATGATGTTGAGGCCCGCCTTGCGCACTTCCCAGAAATCGCGCTGCACACCCGGATCGATCACTTCGACCACGCTGCCCGGAAGCCCCCGGTCGCCCATCAGTTCGACCAGTTGCTTCAGGCGGCGGATCGGCTCGTCGCGGTCGTCGCCGGCGAACTCGACCAGCAAAACAGCGTCCGGGTCTCCCCTGACGCACTGTTCGACGGTGGCGCGAAAGGCCGGGTTGCTGCGCGCGAGGCCGATCATGGTGCGGTCCACCAACTCCACCGCGGTGGGTTTGAGCGCCACGATGTGCTGCGGAGCCTCCATCGCCTTGTAGAACGTCTGGAAGTGGCACACGCCCAGCGTCTTGTTCTTCGGTAGCGGCGACAGGTTGAGATGGAGGCGTCGCGAGTACGCGAGCGTGCCCTCGGAGCCCACCAGCAGGTGCGCCAGGTTAAAGGGGATGCCCGACACCATGTCCAGGTTGTAGCCGCCGACGCGGCGCAGCAGCTTGGGATAACGGTGCTCGATTTCCTCCGCCTCGCGCGCAGCAATCGCCCGAATCCGCTTCACCAGCTCCTGGAAGCCGGCGGGGCCTTCGACGTGGCTATCGCCCTTCACTTCCCCGAACGCGTACTCCGATCCGTCGGGCAGCACCGCGTCGATGCCGCGGACGTTGTGCACCATGTTGCCGTACTGGATGGAGCGCGATCCGCAGGAGTTGTTTCCCGCCATGCCGCCGAGCGTCGCTTGCGCGCTGGTTGAGACGTCCACCGGGTACCACAGCCCATGCGGCTTGAGATAGGCGTTCAATTGGTCGAGCACCACACCCGGCTGGACGCTGACCGTGCGCGCGCCCGGGTCGAACGAGATCACCTGGTTGAGATGCTTCGAGTGATCGATGACGAGCGCGGCGCCGACGGTCTGTCCGCACTGTGAGGTGCCGCCGCCGCGCGCCAGCACCGGCACGCCCTCGTCCACAGCGATTCGGAACGCGGTGAGCGCATCCTCCTCGCTCTGCGGCACCACTACGCCGACGGGCTCGATCTGATAGATCGAAGCGTCGGTGGAATAGCGCCCGCGCGCGGCAGCGTCGAACAGGACCTCACCACGCACCTCGCGCCGCAGCCGTGCTGCCAGTGCGGAATCACCAGGCTGGATGGAGCGCGTCGTCATGGAAGGGTCGGGGCCCGGGAAATAAGCAAGTTTAAGCTGGAGTCCGGTGTTGTAGAAGCATCGAATTCCCACGAAAATGAGGCCCTATGCAAAATCCCAATCGCATTCGCCAGCTGCTGCAGTCCGGTAAGACCGTGACCGGGGTCCTGGTTTTCACCGGCAGCCCGATGGTGGTCGAGATGGTCGCCGCGGCCGGCGCCGACTTCGTGATCGTGGACATGGAGCACAGCGCGCTCGACCTCGACCGCGCGGCGCACCTCGTCCGCGCCGCCGATGCCGCCGGCATCACGCCGTTCGTGCGGGTGCCCGAGGTGGACGCAGCGCTCGTCAAGAAGCTCATGAATCTGGGCGTGGCGGGCATCGTGCTGCCGCACGCCAACCGGGAAAACTGCGCCGCGTTGATCAAGGCGATGCAGTACGCGCCGCAAGGCGAACGTGGTGCCTGCCAGATCGTGCGCGCCGCGGGCTACAAGCGCGGCGAGTGGGATGCCTACGCCCAGCGCGCCAACCGCGAGATGATGGCGATCGCGCTGATCGAGGAGCAATCCAGCATTGCGGACTTCGACGCGCTGGCCGCGATGCCCGGGCTCGACGCGTTTTTCGTCGGCCCCACCGACCTGTCCATTTCGCTGGGTGTGCCGGGCGCGACATTCGATGACCCCAAGATGAGTGCGGCGCTGGACGCGGTAGTGGCCACGGCGCGCCGGCACGGCAAATACGCAATGACCCTCATCGGCAACAAGCTCGACGTCGATTACGGCCGGCGCATCGCCAAGCGCGGCGTGCAGCTCATCGTGCTCGGCACCGACGCGGATTTGTTCCTCGATTCAATTTTGCGTATCAATGCCGTGAAGGATGGGAAATAGGAAATAGGAAATAGGGAATAGGGAATAGGGAATAGGGAATAGGGAATAGGGAATAGGGATAAACACCTCAGCGACCCTCCACTTCCTATTTCCTATTTACTATTTTCTCCTCTGCCCGTCAGTCGTCAGTCGCCTCGCTTCAAGTTTCAAGAAAAAACAACGCAGTACCTTGTGACTTGCCCCTTGTACCTTGGATCTGTCGTTCAAGCTTATAATGTCGTATCCATTGGAGGCGATAAATGAAACACCAGGCTGGCCGCCATTTCCTGCAGATCCCCGGTCCCACAAACGTGCCGGACCGTGTGCTGCGCGCGATCGACAATGCGACAGTAGATCACCGCGGCCCCGAGTTCCAGGAAATGAGCAAGGAAGTGCTGGCAGGGCTCAAGCAGGTGTTCATGACAAAGTCTCCGGTCGTGATCTTCCCCGCTTCCGGTACCGGCGCGTGGGAAGCTGCGCTGGTCAACACGCTCTCGCCCGGCGACAAGGTGCTGATGGTCGAGACCGGCCATTTCGCGACGCTGTGGCTCACCATGGCAAAGCGCCTCAGCCTCGACCCCATCTTTGTTCCCGGTGACTGGAGACACGGCGCCGATCCCGCCGCTATCGAGGCGAAGCTGGCCGAAGACAAGGGCAAGGCCATCAAGGCGGTATGCGTCGTTCACAACGAAACCTCCACCGGCGTAGTCTCGCGCATTGGCGAAGCGCGCAAGGCCATCGACCGCGCGAAGCATCCCGCGCTGCTCATGGTGGACACCATCTCCTCGCTTGCCTCGATTGATTACCGCCACGACGAATGGGGCGTGGACGTAACCGTTGCCGGCTCGCAGAAGGGACTGATGCTCCCGCCCGGCTTGTCGTTCAACGCGGTGTCCGACAAGGCGCTCGCGGCATCGAAGTCCGCGAAGCTCCCGCGCTCGTACTGGAACTGGGAAGAGATGATCGCTTCCAACAAGGACGGCTGGTTCCCCTACACCCCCGCCACCAACCTGCTCTACGGCCTGCGCGTCGCGCTCAAGATGCTGCTGGAAGAGGAAGGACTGGAAAACGTGTTCAAGCGCCACAACCGCCTCGCCGAAGCGGCGCGCCGCGCGGTGCGCGCGTGGGGGCTCGAGATCCTGTGTGCGAATCCCGCCGAATATTCGAGCTCGCTCACCGCGGTGCTGATGCCGGAGGGCCACGGCGAAATCAAGTTCCGCGAACTGGTGCTGGAGCGCTTCAATCTTTCACTCGGCTCAGGCCTCACCAAGCTGCGTGACAAGGTGTTCCGCATCGGCCACCTCGGCGACTTCAACGACCTGACGCTCCTCGCAACCCTCGCCGGCATCGAGATGGGGCTGGACCTTGCCAGCGTGCCGCACAAGAAGGGTGGCGTAGACGCGGCGATGGATTACCTCGCGCACGGCGAGCAAGCCCAGGCGAAGAGCGGCACCAAAGCTCGCGCGGCCTGACCGCGCCCGTTACCAGTCGTGCGCCCGCCGTCGACTGTCAATTAGCAGAAAATAGTAACATCCGGGCCGGCGCGCGACGCGCTTCTATTCCCCATTCCCTGAGTCCTGTTCTCCATTTCCTATTTCCTATCCCCCAATGCAACGCATTCTGATCACCGGCGCGAACGGCCAGGTGGGGTGGGAGCTGCAACGCTCGCTGGCGCCACTGGGAAAAGTTTCCGCGCTCGACCATAGCGGCATGGACTTATCCAATGCGGACTCGATTCGCAACGCGGTGCGCGAGGCGAAGCCATCCATCATCGTCAACGCCGCCGCCTATACGGCAGTGGACAAGGCCGAATCCGAGCCTGATCTCGCGATGCAGGTGAACGGCACCGCGCCCGGCATTCTGGCGCAGGAAGCCAAGCGCATTGGCGCGCTGCTGGTTCACTATTCGACGGATTACGTGTTCGACGGCACCAAGGACAAGCCCTATATCGAAGGCGACCGCTCCAATCCGGTCAGCTCATATGGGCGCAGCAAGCTGGCAGGCGAGCAGGCCATCCACGCTATCGGCGCACCACACCTGATTTTTCGCACGAGCTGGATCTACGCGTCCCGGGGAAGCAATTTCGTCCGGACGATGCTGCGGCTCGCGCGCGAGCGCCCTGAATTGAAAATCGTGAACGACCAGCTCGGCGCCCCGACCTGGGCTCGATCCATTGCCGATATGGCTGCACAGGTGCTGAACAACCTCGAACGGGCGAGAGAAAACAGCGGCATCTACCATTTCACTGCTGGCGGCGCGGTGTCCTGGTTCGGTTTCGCGGAAGCCATCTTCGCCGAAGCGAGAAGCAGGATCTCGGAATTCAAGGCGCCTGCGTTGACTCCCATTCCCACCTCGGCCTATCCCCTCCCCGCCCGCCGGCCCGCCAATTCCCGGCTCGACACCGCAAAATTTACCGCCACTTTCGGCGTGAATCCCCCGCGCTGGGACACGGCGCTTCAGGAGTGCATGAAAGAAATCGAGGATTATTGACGGGTTGTGGGTAAACTATTTGAATACCAAGTCTCGTATTTCGTCACCCGTATCTCGTCACCATTTTGAGTGGAGGAAAGACAATGAAATTGCTGGACCGCATCGGCGTCGACATCAGTCGTCGCCTCAAACTGGAGACCGCCATCGAATGGGCGGCGAAGAACGGGCTGCGCCATATCGACATTCAGCTCGACACCGGCGACAACGCCCTGCCCAAGTTCGACACCAAGCGCTGCGCCGTCGTGAGAAAGCTGCTCGACAAGCACGGCATCGAGCTCGGTCTGCACACCAATTCGGCGGTAAACGTCGCGGAATACTCGCCGCATGTGTCCGACGCGGTGACCGAGTACCTGAAGCGTTACGTCGATCTCGTGCCCAAGCTCGGCGCGAGCTGGACAGAGATGCACGCCGGCTACCATTTCACCAAGGACAAGAAGGCGCGCATGGAAGCCGGGAAAGAACGGCTGCAGCGCGTCGTGGCGCACGCCGAAAAGAAAAAGGTACTGGTGCTGCTCGAGAACCTCAACAAGGAGCCGGAGAAAGCGGAAGTCCACTACCTCGCACATACCGTCGAGGAATGGCAGTACTACTGGGACATCAAATCGCCGTGCTTCAAGCTCTGCTTTACCGCCAACCACGCGCATCTCGTGCCCGAGGGTATCGAGGGCTTCGTCAATGCGCTGGATTTCCGTCGCGTCGCCGAAGTCCGGCTCGCCGACACCTGGAGGAACGGCCACGAAGTGCATCTCAAGCCCGGCGCAGGCGACCTGGACTTCGGCACCATGTTCAAGCTGATCGAGGGCAAGGGCTACCGGGGCTATTACACCAACGCCTTCACCACGCTCGACGACATGGCCGCGGCCCGTGCCTATCTTGTCGATAAAGCCCGCGCAGCTGGTGTGAAGGTGGATTGAGCCGCCGATTGCGGTGCCCGTGGGGAATAGGGAATTGGAAAAAACACCCTATTTCAGAAACCGTTCCACCATTTCCTAT
>Ga0137410_10001356_pt1 | contig 16792 bp, 8 predicted proteins | sample CZODoug1_16funga_FD_108878 | JGI IMG/M metagenome (GOLD analysis project Ga0137410, IMG submission 108878) | Vadose zone soil fungal communities from Angelo Coast Range Reserve, California, USA - CZODoug1_16fungal (Illumina Assembly) | ecosystem: Environmental > Terrestrial > Soil > Vadose zone... | reverse complement strand
TCCGCCGGCAAGCCCGTTGGCTTGGCCGAAAAGCGGCGAACTTAAGTTGCCGATGGGAGTGGCCAGATTGACGTTATTGAAAATATTTCGCGCATTAACGGTAAACGTTAGATTATAACGATTGTTGTTTGATCCGCCGTTATCCATCCCGCGGACGCCGAAACCGCCGCCACCATGCGAGCCTCGGTCGCCCGGGCCGCGACCAAATGTGCCACCAGCACCAGGCCCCCCGGCACTTGCGTTTGCCGCTTCCGCTTTTTTGCCGAAGCCGAAGGTCTTGCTCAAACGAAGATTCAGGGAGAAGCGCCCAGGGCCTTCCGCAAAGTTGACCGGAATAACCGCCTGGCCGGGCTGCGTGGCCAAATTAAAGCAACCGTACGGGGTGGCTCTGACACCGGTTGCGCCGGGCGTGCACGTGCCAAACGCCGCGCGCGTGTTGAAGATGGAATCCTGGTAAAGATCCTGGCCAGTCGTGATATTGAACGGAACACCGGATTGTGCGACGAGGAACGGGATCAGCCGAAACGCGTAAGGCAAGGCCATCGTTCCTCCGAAAAACACGCGATGGCGGACGTCGAAGGAGGCGCGGCCGTAATCCTGGCTGACGTCGAATGGATTCGAAGGAAAGCTCCCCGCGCCGGAAATATCGCTCTTGGCGTAGTTTAGAGTGTAGTAGCCAAAAAGCGAAAGCTTCGTTCCCATTCGAATGCTCCCGTTCACAATGAGTTGGTTCTGTTTGAAGATGCCTTCGGACTGATATTCGAAGATATTTTGGTTCGTACCATTGGGCCTCAAGCCAGTGATGGGATCGGCGGGGTTCAGGTTGGTGGTGAAAAACTGGTGGACTCCGCGCGAGGTCAGATAGGTCACCGATAAGTTGGCGAATTTCGTGAGCTGGCGTTCCAGGCTGATGCCGGTCTGGATGGTATAGGGAGCGCGAAGATTCGAATTGGGCTGGTAAATGGTCGGATTACTTTGGGGCAACGAGGCTGGCCCCGGTGTGTTGAAGAGATAAAACTGCGGACTCGTCACGAGAAATTGCTGTTGCGTGGCGCCGTTGAGGCGCTCCTGCCTCAAAAAGAGGTCATAGGAAAAGCGGTCATAAAACATGCCAGACCCCACGCGGAGCACTGTCTTTGGGGAATTTTTGCCAGACCCGCCGATGCCCCAAGCGAGACCGAGCCGCGGGGCAACATCCGCGTGGTCGCCAAAATTATTCTGGGTTTCGAAGCGAAGACCGAGACTTAGCGTGATGTTCGGGCAAAGCCTCCAGTCGTCTTGAGCGTAGAGCCCGGCATCGAAATAAGTGACGCTGGCCAACGCGGTGCCATTCGTGACGGAATAGAAGCTGGCGCCCCCTCCGTGGGCGATGGCGTTTTGAAGATTTGCCTGTGTGTTTCCAGCGGCCAAGAACCGAAGGGTGATGAGGTAGGCATTCAGCCCGGAGATCTGCGGGCATGCCGGGGGCGGGTTTGGCGCCGCGCAACCGGAAACGGTAGGATCGGGCCGCGAACCGAAACTAAAGGAGCCGTTGAAGTTGGACATTGAGTCATTCGAATCGCGATTGACGCGCAGCCGGGCGCCAAATTTCAAAAAGTGTTTGCCGAGCGACATCGAAGTGTAATTCTGCAGTTCGTAGCGATCGAGAATGTCGTTGCTGATTCCAGCGCCGTTTCCACCGCCATTGAAAGCACCCTGGACAGAAATGGATGGAGCCGTGCTCTGCGGGGTTTGCCCAATCGTCCCGCGGACGAACCTGAAACGGGTCTCGTTGATGGTCTTGGCATTCACAATCTGCGTGTCGCTGACCTGGAATTGGTGTTCGGTATTGAGCTGATTGAAGGCGAGCGACGGGAGATTGAATTGGCCAGTGCCGTTGTTGGTTTCATTTTCACGTTCGAACTGGTAGCGCACGGTGAGCGTGTTGCTGGCGCTGACTTGATAGTCGATTCTTGGACTGAGATTTGTGCGTGTGCGCGGATTGCTGACGGCGTCGCTAAATGGAACTATCGCGAAGGTCGCTGGATCAACGATCCGGGCGCTGACGATTGACAGTTCATTGATATCGCGGCGCTCGATATTGAAGAAGAATGAGGCCTTCTTGCTAACAAGCGGGCCGCCGATTTCGCCGCTGAATTGTCTGGAGTTGTAGCCAGGCGGCTGGGTTCCCGCCGGGATGATTTCGAACGGGTTGCGTGAATTGAACGCAGAAGTGTTCGCGTTCAAAGAAAACTGGCCGTGAAACTGATCCAGGCCTGGTTTGGTGAGGATTTCGACGCGGCCATAACCCAACCTATCGTATTCGGCGGAAAACGGATTCTGGTTGATGCGAATTTCGCGAATGGATCCCTTGGGCGGGAGCGTGCCGCCGGTAAATCCGTCGATGTAGATCTGGCCGCCGTTGGGGCCGGCAGACGGGCCGGCAAGCGTTTGAAGTTCGGATTGCAACTCATCGGGATCGTCCGAAAGCGCTTCGAGGTCCTTTCCTTGCATAACCACCATGCCGGCGTTATTCGAAGGGGCAATGTCGACATTCGTGGAGGAATCCGAAACCTCCACTTTTTCCTCCTCCATCTGAATGAGGAGCGCAATATTCAACCGTTGCATTTGCCCGGCGAGGATCTGGACATCCTCCTGCGTGAAAATAGCGAAGCCCTTCGCGACGGCCTTCACGGTGTACGTTCCCGGAGCCAAGCCCTTAAATTCGTAGACTCCGTCCCGGTTTGTAGTGGTGTCCAGTAAGGCGCCGCTTTGAGTGGTCAAGCGGACGGCCGCTTTGGCAATAACTCCGCCCGAGGGATCCGTGACGACACCACTCAGTCCGCCAGTAGGCGTCTGCGCATCCAAATTCCCGCCAATCGGGAGAATCAACAGAAGAAAAACCGAACTCAATAGAGCAATTCGCACCGGCCGAAAACTCATCAGATCTCCTGAGTGAATATGATTGAGTCTAGCGCGAGGCAGCATTACGGAGTGGCCGCTTCCCCGCCGCTTCCACTGCCAAGGCTCCATGGCGAAAGAATCGTGGACGCGCTGCTCTTGGGGGAGGCCTCCAGAATGGGCTCGACTCCGCCAAGCAAGGTGATCACCGTGGACACTCCGTTCGCCCCGCCCTCGGTTGCCACGACCATCACGGCTTCGCCCTTCTGCAAGTCCGCCAGCGTGGCGGCAGGCATGCGGCTAATCGTCTGTTGCAGGTCGGCAGCGCCCCCGCTTCCGGGCCTTCCCATTCCGCCGGACCCGCCAGACGCCGAGCCGCCGGGTTGCGAACCACTGGGTTTCGTCGTTGCTTCCGCATTCGCAGCGGAGCCAGCACCATTCGGAGTGGGCGCGTTCGGCTGCGCTTCGGTTGGAGTCCCTTTCAGGCGCATGGCGATCCGCTGCGCCATCTGCGCAGGCAGTTTACGCAACTGCGACTCCGCTGTGATTCTCACAGTGATGAGTTTCTTCGAAACCAAATCCTGGACGGTGATGGTGCCCGCGGACGCATCGAGCGCGGAAATTGTGCCGGCAATATTTCGAAACGTGCCGGAGACGATCTCATCGGCGGTGAATTCGGCGCCATCGGCGCTGCGCGTGCCGCGAGCGCGAAGCTGATCACCCGGCTTGATCTGGTCGAGCGGTGCGGGCTTGGCGTCATCGAACTTCACGGAATCCGAAGCATACCGCCGAAGGATAGTTTCCTTGGAAAGATGAACGGCCACGTTCTTTTTTTCGTTCTGGGAAGGCAGGGCAACGCTGATTGTGCTGTCAGCGGCATCGACGCCGTTTACCAGTCCTCCGAAACCGTGTCTCTGCCATTCTTCGCGCTCGCGGGACTGTTTTTCGGCGATGTCCACTTTCTTCATGGCGATAACCGCCGCGGCAACAACGGATTTTCCATCGTCGGCAAGCTTGCCGCGCACAAGAATGCGGTCGCCGGGTTGGACGTCCGCCAACTGGACGGGCGTCGCTTCCTTCAGGTCCTTTTGCCCGGGCGCAATTCGAACGAGCTTCGTGGCGTCCTGGACTTGAACGGTCACGTCGCCTCCAGCATCCGTGGTCAAAATCACCGTATTCCCGGAAATCGACTTAACCGTTCCGACCGGCCGCGCCGCGGCAGGAGTTTGCGTGGACGGCTGCCGGCCAGCCTGGGCCTGCGCAGCTCGGGAGCGGGCGGCACCTCCCGCGCTGAGACTCAGGCAAATCGTTGTAATCAAGAAAGCTTGTTTACGCACAAGCCTGTTCCAAAACGCCATCTCGATGCCTCACACCCTATTGTTTGCCCACTCGAATCCGAAGGACGATTCGTTGGGCCAACTCGCAAGCCAGCCAAACGAAAGATTCAGGTCAGGCATAAGACGTATTCTGGGGTGAATACCGTTTCACCGGCAGGCTTTTTTCCTGCGGAGATGACCCCCGCTAACCCATGGCAGAGAACCTACTTATGAGCCGCGGCGTGGCGGAAGCAGTCGAGAATACAGGTTGCTAATTCTTATGAGTAATTACGAAGAATGCCGCAGACTGTTCAGATTCGTCCTGTCAATTTCGACGATATCAGGGGCGTCGAAGCAGATGCAGGCGGGATTTGCATGCCAGCCTTCAGATGGCGGTCATCGAGACTAAAGGAGAGCTCCCTCTCCTTTGGCAGCCAAACTGCTAACTGTTTGCCCGAAGCCAGAACCCTGCGAACTCGCACGGTAAGCAATTCAAGGAGATGGGGCGTCCTTCTTTGCTATAGGTCAAATAGGATTGGGAAATAAAGGAATATGATTTCCTGTGATTTAAGCCAATCGGTTCGGCAGAGTAGGTCTAGGGCTTTCCTCTCCCCAACGGGTTGGGCCCTACCAGAGGGAACAACACCATGATGCGCCTGCGTCTAGTACTGGTTTCAATCCTGATGCTGGCAGTCACCCCACCAACGTATTCGGATGAAGCGAAATCTGCATATAAACGAGGTGTCCGTGCCGAGTCTCACACCCAGTACGATGCGGCCCTGGAAGCGTACAAGCGGGCGTCCACACTGAAACCCAGGGACCCCAAATACTCCGCCGCTTACCTACGGATGCGCTCCTATGTTGCCGGGCAGCATGTGCAGAAGGGCCAATCGCTCCGCGATGGCGGCAAATTGCAGGAAGCACTTGCGGAGTTTGAGCTTGCGGTGACGATTGACGGAACCAACTTCCTCGCACAGCAAGAGCTAAGGAGCACCGCGGATTTGCTTAGAAAGCAAGCTGAGCAGGCAGCAGCTGCCGCCCCGCCGAAGCCGCTGTCTTCCCTGGCCAAAATGGCTGCAGACACCGAAGGCCCCGCTGATCTGGAGCCCTCATCGGACACGCCCCTAACACTGCGCATGACAACTACAGCCGACAATATCTACAAGACGATCGGCAAGCTGGCGGGAATCAACGTGCTCTTTGATATCGACTACAAGCCGCAGCGCATCAGTATTGAGTTGAATGACGTCACACTTCGAGAAGCTTTGAGAATGGTGGCAATGGAATCGAAGACCTTTTGGCGACCCATCTCCACAAATGTGATCTTTGTGTCGGCCGAAAGCAAGCGCAAAGAGTTCGAAGACAACGTCATGAAGACTTTTTATCTTCGCAATGCGTCGACGCCCAGCGAGCTACAGGAAGTGGTCACCACGCTCAAGGGAATGCTCGATATCAGCCGTATTCAGGTAAATCCGACGCATGGCGCGATCACCATAAGAGGCACACTCGATCAGCTGGTGCTGGCAGAAAAATTGGTTTCCGACGTTGATAAGCCGAAGTCCGAAGTGGTGATCGATATCGCTGTGTTGGAAGTAAGCCGCGATCGGTTGCGCACGATTGGCACGACTGTTCCAACGTCTACCTCCATCGCTTTCGCGGCTGCCGGGGGGCCGGGTACGGTCAAAATAGGTTCGCTGAATGGCGCCAATTTCTCCGTGGGCGTTCCGGGCGGTTCGTTCACCTTTCTTATGTCCGACAGCAATACCAAGGTTCTTCAGAACCCACAGATCCGTGTCCTCGACCAAGGAAGGGCTTCCTTGAAGATCGGAGATCGCGTGCCGATCGCAACGGGTTCGTTCACTCCCGGAGTTGGCGGGGGATCGATCAGTCCACTGGTCAATACGCAGTTTCAATATCTGGATGTCGGGGTGAATATAGACATTACTCCGCATGTGCACTCCAACCACGAGGTCACGTTGAAGATGTCTCTGGAGGTTTCATCGGTCACAGGCCTTCAAAATATTGGCGGAATCAGTCAACCAACTATTGGACAACGCCGCATCGAGCACGAAACGCGATTGCAAGACGGTGAGATTAACCTGGTGGGCGGCATTCTGTCAGATACAGAAACACAGTCGTTAAGCGGTTATCCGTGGCTGGCAAGAATACCCATCTTGAAGTACCTCTTTGGCCAGGAGGACAAGCAGCGGCACGATAAAGAGATCGTTTTTGTCATCACGCCACATATCTTGCGAGCCGAAGAGGTCACCGATGAGAATTTGCGTCTGATCGACATAGGCACCGCCAGTGCGATTGGGCTACGTCGGAAGGAAGTAAAGAAAACCCCTCCCAGTTCTGCAACTCCCAGTACCCCCCCGACGCGCAGTTCAACGGGACGGCAAAGCCCGCCTGCAACTACCAGCGCGCCTCGTTCGTAGCGGTTTCGACTCCCCGGATGGGGGTAAAGCGTTATAGAGTTGGTCGATCTACCCGCGGTCCCACTTGGATAAGTCTGGAACATACGAGAGCAGGCTAGCCTGTCGTCCATCGGCAGTTCAATTCCCTAATTGTGCAAAACTTTTGTGAAATGTCCCCAGAGCGCCCCTGGAATTTATATAACGCCTTTATAATGAATACATTACAGCAAGAAGGAATCGGTGTGAGAGTTGCCTAAGGTATTACAGGCACTTCTTGGGACGGGTGCCATCATGAGTACACAAAGTCGCTCTCGTTTGATGTTTGCCTTACGCACTTTTGTGGGACGCCCTATCCCCGCTTTGTTCCTCGCTGCAGTGATTGAGACCCTCCCCATACGCTCGGGACGTCTAGCCCAACTAAAAACTGGGAGGTGTTGAGAATTATGGCAAATTCCCCGGCAGCTTCCCAGACTCTCGGTTGGCGAGTGCAGCCAACCGGCTTGACTGCTAAGCCCATGAGATGCCACCAGACCCAAGGCTTAGAAAGGTCCCCGCTATTTGCAGATATTCCGCCATCCGATCAAGCCAAAATCGTATCCGCCGCGATCCCAAGAAAATTCGTGCGCAGGCAGACAATCTTTATCGCAGGCGATCCGGTCAAAGAAATCCTGCTGCTAACCGAGGGCTGCGTAAAGATAACTCAGCTCGGTGAAAATGGCAGCGAAATCATTCTTAGACTCCACGGACCCGGTGAATTACTTGGAGCGAGTGCGGTGGAGCGGACGGGTGGGCATGGCTCGACGGCGGAGGCACTGCTGGCGTGCAAAGCGCTCGTCTGGAACGCATCGACCTTCGAGACCTTGTCCGAAAAGTTCCCCACCCTTCAACGCAACACGATGCGCATCCTGACACGCCGCCTGCTCGAGCTGGAAGGCCGACTTTTCGAGATTTCCACTGAACGGGTTGCCCCACGTCTGGCCCGTGAACTGGTTCGGTTGCTGGTGCATGTGGGACGGAGAGTGGATGGCGTTATCGAAGTCCACCTTTCGCGCGAGGAGCTAGCCCAGTTGACGGGGACGACGTTATTCACCGTGAGCCGGGTGCTCTCAGGCTGGGAACAGCAAGGCATCGTGAGCCTGCGACGGCAAGCTGTAGCAGTGCAAAGCCCTTTCGGCCTGCTGGGCGTGTGTGACCTTAAATGAGCTCCGCGCCCCTCGCCGAGTGCAAGATCGGTTCGTATATAAGCAATCCGCTAGTTCCTGGTTCGTTGGGTTTACAAGCGAAACCCCCATTTCCAAGGCGGAAGGCAAAATCGTTGTTCGCGAAATCGAAAGCGGCGGCAGGAGGCCCAAAGCGTCTGGTCCTGGTATGTTCCATCACTCTGGCGTGCGCGGCGCCGGTGATCGCACAGAACCCTCAAGCGGGCCCAAATGTACAATACCCAGCGTCCCCCATGTCGAGGCAGGAGATGCGCAGGAAAAGCATACAAGCATTGGGGAGGCCCGTTTCGCCCACCCCGGAGGTTCCGCCCGAAACACCCGTGGTCACGCTGGACGGAGTCTGCGATCGACCGCCAGTCGCCGGGACAAAAGGCTGCAAGACCGTCATCACGCGCTCGCAGCTAGACAGCATCATAGACCTGCAGGCGCCGGAAACTCCGCAGGCTGGACGCCGCCAGTTTGCGATCAACTATGCGCGACTCCTGGCTGCCTCTGAAGTAGCCCTGCGACACCACCTCGAAAAAGAGCCCGCAGTGATCAAGGAGTTGCAGGCCCAATTGAAATTTGTTCGCATGCAGGTACTGGCCAGCACTCTGTATCGCCGAATCGAGGAGCAAGCGGCTAACGTACCTGCGTCCGAGATTCAGAGGTACTATACCGACCATCAGGCCAATTTTGATGAAGGCGAGGTACTGCGTCTTACGATGCCCAAGGCGGCTGCAACGGAAAGCGGTCAACCTCTGGATGCTTCGGCTGTGAGGGCGACTGCCGACGCGCTGCGGGCGCGCGCCGCAGCTGGCGAGGACTTCGATCAGCTTCGGCAGGCAGCCTATAAAGAATTGGGACTCAAAGAGACCCCGTCGGCCACGAAGCTAAACAAGGTTCGCCGGACCAGACTTGCTCCGGATGAAGCGAAAGTTTTTGATCTGAAGGCAGGCGAGGTATCGGAGGTTATGGAGTCGCCGAGCGCGTTCGTGATCCTGAAGCTTGATTCAAAAGAATCCATTCCAATCGAGACTGCTGGGTCGGAGATCAAGCCCATTCTGCAGCAAGCTCGCCTGGAGCAAGAAATGCAGAGCGCTGCCAAGAACGTAAAGGCGCAATTCAACCTGACGTATTTGGAGATGCCCGCGGCACCGGAGCTATTTCTACCGCCCGCGCTCGCTCGGCCGGGTGTCAAGCCGGCAACACCGTCTAATGCGCGTGCGCGCAAGTGGCCTCCGCGGCGAATGCCATCGACTAGCCGTGCCCAAGGGCTGACTCTTCTACCCCAGGGGCACAATTGACGTGATCTTCTCGGAAATGGGTGGAGACGCACGTTGGCTGATTCGGGGTACCGTAGAGAATGGTTGAAATAGCGGAAAGAGCCATGATATATAACACTACAAATAAGCCGGTGCCGTACGACGCCACCGTTCGTGGAGTCTTAGCGACTCGTGAATGCGATCAGAGGAGCTCCTGAAACTGTAGGGGGCGAATCGATGAGCGAGATCTTCAATGACTTGCAGGAAGCGCCAGGAATTGGGTTCCCGGTCAGTCTCCGGTTAAAGTCGCGCAGATTACTTGTTAGTTTATTTATAGTTACGGTAGCCATTGGGACTCCAGCCGCGACCGCACACAAACTCCGAACACCAGTTGTAGGCAGGCAGACGGTATACAGTTCTCCGCGGTCTGAACTGACCGCATCATTAGGGGGATCGGAGCATCAAGCGCAGGGGTTACGCGAATCGAGAACAGCCTTACTGGCAAATCCCCTCATACCCGAGCAGGCGGGCGCGAATCAGCTGCGGGTATCCTACGAAGATGGGAAGCTCACAATCATTGCAGAGAATTCTATGCTGTCGGATGTTCTGTCGGCAGTGCGGGCACAAACGGGCGCGGATATCGAACTTCCACCGGGTACTTCCAACCAGCGCATCTGGGCGCGGCTTGGCCCCGGACCAGCTCGCAGTGTTCTTGCTACACTACTGGACTCAACGAATCTTGACTACGTTATCCGGGCCTCTCAGACCGATCCGCAAAGCATCCAGAGCATACTTTTAATGCTTCGGGAGAAGGCGGCCACATCCGCCGTTCCGGGAACACCAGGGACTTCGATGGAGCCGCCGCCACGGGGCACGATTCGTAGATCACCACGGTTGACTCTCAGCGTGCCGGAGAATACAGGGTTGGAGAATCCAGCTCCACCCGAATCGTCGGCTTCGCCAGAAGGGGCACCAACAGACCAGGCACCTCCATCTCCAGACCAGCCGCCGCCGTCGGCAGACCAGTCATTCACTCGGCCAGATCAGCAAACTTCTTCCGCGATACCTGCAGCCGATGCGAGCACCTCGGCCTTCAAAACATCGGAGCAAATGATTCAGGACCTGCAGCGGATGTACGAGCAGCGGAAGCAATTGCAGCAGCAGAGCCGCAAACTGCCCGCCCCGGCTCCAAATTCGCCTCCTACCCCCAACTAGAACTGGAACGATCACCCGGCAAATCCAATGCAGGAACCACCGCAGTGTCTTCGCTAGGTTAGAAAGTCTTTCAACCGACTTCGCTATTGCAGAGGTTTCATTTGGCTCGCACTGTCCAAATGTCAATGAAACTGCGGCGTTGTTTCCGTGTCGATCATTCGTGCAGAATTAAATTGGCTTGCCTGTCGGATTTCATCGTGGCTTAGTTCTTGTTTCAGCGCTCTTTCTCTCCACACCGCGTAAATCGCGGGATACACAAGTAGTTCGAGAATGAAGGAGGTGAAGATACCACCTATCATCGGAGCCGCGATGCGCTTCATTATTCCGGAACCGGTGCCGGTGGACCACAGAATCGGAATCAAGCCGACGCTCATGGCGGCGAAGGTCATGAATTTGGGACGCAGTCGCCTGGCTGCTCCTTCCACAATTGCCTCATAAAGATGCGCTCTAGTAAACGACAAGTTCTCGCGCTTGCTTGCCTCATATGCAAGGTCCAGATAGAGAAGCATGAATACCCCGGTTTCGGCATCGATTCCCAGTAGAGCCACGATGCCCACCCAAACGGCTATGCTCATGTTGTAGCCGAGAGCAGCAACCATCCAGATCGATCCCACAGCCGAGAATGGCACAGCTAGGGCGACGATCATGGTTTTCACCGCAGACCGGGTGTTGCAGTAGAGCAGGAAGAGGACCAGCGCAATTGTAACTGGCACAATAACCATCAATCGCTGACGAACGCGCTGCGCGGATTCATATTGACCGCTCCACAAGATCGAGTAGCCAGGGGGAAGCTGCAGATGGCTTTGCAGCTCACGTTGCGCATGGTCGACATAGTCGGCAATCGGACGGCCCGCCACGTCCACGAAGACATAGCCCGTGAGTAATCCGTCTTCATCGCGAATCATCGCCGGACCCGTCAGCGTACGAATGGTGGCCAGTTCAGACAAAGGGATTTGTTTATCCCCGCCGGCGGACACCAACACCTTGTTCAGCGATTGAAGGTCCGAACGGAAGTCGCGCAGATAGCGTACGTTGACTGGATAACGTTCCCGGCCTTTGATCAAGGTGGTGACGTTTTCCCCACCGACCGCCGTAGAAAGAGCGTTCTGAGCATCGTCAATGGAAAGCCCGTATCGGGCAAGCGCTTGACGATCCCAAGTCACATCGAGAAAGTAGCCATCGGCGCTGCGTTCAGCAAACGCATTGCGCGTTCCGGGAAAGGTCATCAGCAGCTTTTCGGCCTGCCTTCCGAGCTCCTGAATCTGGTTTAGATCGGCGCCTTGAATCTTGAGACCGATGGCAGTGCGAATCCCGGTGCTCAGCATGTCGATGCGGCCGCGGATCGGCATTGTCCAGGAATTTGAGAGGCCGGGGATTTTCAATGCCTGATTCATCTCTGCAACGAGCTGCTGTTCCGTGATGTGGTCCGGCGTGACGTGCCGCAAAACGGGGAGCAGCCATCCGGGCGCCCAAGAGGAATACCATACTTGAGTTTTCCGCCACTCCGACTGAGGCTTCAGAACAATCACAGTTTCCAGCATCGAAAGCGGAGCTGGATCGGTCGTTGTGTCAGCGCGTCCAGCTTTGCCCAGAACATGATCGACTTCAGGGAAACTCTTCAGAATTTGATCCGTTAGTTGCAGCAGCTGTTGAGATTCCGAGATCGAAATACCCGGCATCGTAGAGGGCATATAGAGGAATGAGCCCTCATCCAGAGCCGGCATAAACTCCCCTCCGAGGGTCCAGAACATGGGTATCGAGAGAAGAACGAGGGCCAGTGCCCCTGCAATGACTTGCCACTTCCAGCGGAGGGTCCAGCGAACTACCGGATCGTAGAGCTTCATGAGCAGGCCGGTAATCGGGTGTTTTTCTTGCGAACGGACCTGACCGCCCACTAAGGATTCAAAAAAGCGCTGAATCCTGCTGCCCGCGACGGTCTGAAAGGACCGGCGAGGCACCAACAGCAGCCTTAACGCTGGGCTCAGGGTAATGGCAAGCACGGCAGCCACGATCATGGCGAAATTCTTGGTGTAGGCAAGCGGCCGGAAGAGCTTCCCTTCCTGGCCCTCGAGCGCGAAAACGGGCAGGAAGGCCACCGCTATCACCAACAAAGCAAAGAAGGTGGGCCCAGCCACTTCCTTTACGGACGCCAAAATGACTTCGTTATAAGAGAATGGCTGGCTTGATCGATGGCAGATTTCCAGTTTCCGGTGCGTTTGCTCTACCACGACAATCGCCGCATCCACGAGTTCGCCACAGGCGATGGCGATCCCGGCCAGCGACATGACGTTGATGCTCACGCCCGCATAATGCAGGGGAATAAAAGTCAACAGCACAGCTACTGGAATCGTGACTACCGGAATGGCCGCGCTTGGAAAATGCCAGAGAAAAATCAAGATGACGATGACAACCGTGAAAATCACCTCCAGCAACGTTGCGCGCGCGTTCGAGATTGCACGCCGCACCAGTTCGGAGCGGTCATAGATTGGTACGATTTTGACGCCGTGCGGCAGTCCCGGTTCGATCTCCTTCAATCGTGCCTTTACCCGGTCAATTACATCGAGCGCGTTGCTGCCCTCGCGCATGATGACGATTCCAGAGACGGCTTCTCCCAGCCCGTCCAAGTCGGCAGTGCCGCGTCTGATATCAGGGCCGACAACGACTTTGCCCACGTCCTTGATCCGGATTGGAGTGCCCTGGACGGCACCAAGGACAGTTTCCTCAAGGTCTTTGGGCGAGCGCAGGTATCCGCGACCGCGGATCATGTATTCTGCGCCGCCGAACTCCAACAGCCGCGCTCCCGTCTCTTGGTTGCCGCTTCGGACGGCCTCGGCCACCCGGGAGATCGGAATCCCGTAGGATCGCAACCGGTTCGGGTCAACATTGATCTGGTACTGTTGTGTGAAACCGCCGAGTGAAGCCACCTCCGCCACGCCCGGCACAGCCTTCAAGTAATATCGCAGATACCAATCCTGGTAAGAACGTAGCTCTCCCAGGTTGTGTTCTCCGGACTCCTCTTTAAGAACATATTGAAAAACCCATCCTAGCGCGGTGGCATCCGGTCCAATTTCTGTTCTGACGTCCTGAGGAAGTCGTGCCGTAACACTGGAAACATATTCGAGAGTTCTGGAGCGTGCCCAGTAGAGGTCCGTCCCTTCCTGGAAGATGACGTAAACGTACGAGAAACCAAAGTCGGAGATGCCGCGCACCGATTTGACCCCCGGCGCGCCGGTCATAGCCGAAATGATCGGATACGTGACCTGGTCTTCGATGATGTCGGGGCTGCGCTCCCAACGAGACATGATGATGACCTGTGTCTCCCCCAGATCGGGAGTGGCATCCAGGGGAAGATGCATCATCGTCCAGAATCCCCAGATGCAAGCCGCAGCCACCAGGATGAAGACTAGAAACTTGTTGTCTACGGAATAAGAAACAATACGGTCGATCATCCGCGCCTCGATCCACATGCGGAAATCGCGATGCTCGTTCGCGCCACGTCTAAATATCTTGCCGGAACCTGTGGGAACTCCTTCGGGCACTCTGCCGGGCAAAACGCCCAGCTAGGCAGTGAGGATGGAACCCTGTGCGCATTCGAGTGGGATTTGTTTGGACCGAGTGGCCCACCGCAGAGATGTTCACGCATGGCTAGGGCGTCCGAGCCGGAGCCTGCTTCGAGTCGCGCGCTACCACGGAAGTAGCCAACGCGGAAGCGCGCATGCGGCTTTCAGAATCGAGCAGGAACGTCCCTGAGGTCACAACACGCGCTCCTTCGGTCAGACCGCGCGTAATCGTGACGAGATTGCCATAGGCAGTTCCGATCTCTACTGGGCGTGGCTCGAACACGCCGTCGCTAGTTTCCACATAGACGATCTTTTGCAGGCCGCTGTCGAGCACCGCCTCTTGCGGTATGGAGAGCCCCGGAGGAGCATGGGCACTGAACTCCAAATCAACGAACATGTCAGGCCGGAGCACAAGGCCGGGGTTTTCGGCCTCCAGGCGAAGCTTTAATGTCCGCGACGCGGGATCGAACAGCGGTGGATTGTCGCCCACGGTGGCATAAACGGTCTTCGAGCGCTCGCGAGCGCTAACCCGAACCCTGGCACGTGGACGAAACAGTTGAGCTTCGTCTCCGTAAATATCTGCGATGATCCAGACTTTGCTCAGATCGGCGATGCGATAAAATTCCGTTCCTTTCTCAAACCTCTGGCCAGGAGAGACGTCGCGGGAAAGCACAATGCCGTCGACCGGAGAAGTTAGGGTAATATCGCGTGTTAGCTGGCGGGTCTTGGCCAGCTCCTTAATTTGCGGTTCTCCCATACCTAAGGCACGTAACTGTTCCTCATTGATTCGCGAACTGGCATCGCTTGTTCTGTTGGACTCGTCTAGATCGTGGCTGCCCTTCACGCGATCGAGGCTGGCAAGAGAGCCCAAGTACGCTTGCTCCGCGTTCCGAAATTCGCGGCTGTACAATGCCGCCAAGACCTCGTTTTTCTTAACGGCCGTGCCAGAGGGATTGTTCTGGACAGATTGCACCCAGCCTTCGGTACCCGCCATCAGACGGTGCACACGGTTGCCATCGGCCTCCACGCGCCCGATTGTGCGAAGCAACCGCGGCCCGGAACTTTTCTTTACGGCTTCCACGCGAAGACCGATCATTCGCTGTTGTTCAGGGCCGATCGAAACTGCGCCGGCCTGTAGCTGAAGCTTGGCTGCTGGATCTTCGCCCTCATAGAGCGGCTCCAACTCCATTCCGCAGTCCGGCGCGATCCCGGGCTTATCTGATCGATAGGCAGGATGCATCGGATCAAAGTAATAGAGAATGTGTTTCGCAGCCGTATGGTTATCGTGGTTGGACCCACCAGTGTAGCGGCCTGCTGCGAACGCCAAGAGCGCGAGAAGAACGAGGGAACCTAGTATGGAGGGCTTCTTCATGGGGTCGTTTGATACACCGCGAACGGTACCTTTGCGAATTCTAAGTCAAAAAATTTACCATTCGTTGGACGATCCGTTCCGCCCCAAGTCTCATGTGTCATACGATAAATGGCGCAGAATGAATAGCATACGAGGTCGCAGGCCCTGCGCCCGGGGGAACATCGCGAGCATAAGGAGCAAACAGATTGCCAAATCTCTGGAGGATCCATGGATAAGCCAAGGGTCATTTGCCGCTATTTGGCTTCGCGAAATGAGAATAATCCAGTTTGGGGTTCACCGCAACAAGCTTCAGGCTCACCGCGCCGGTCCCAACAGAGCTCCGCAGAGCAGTAACTTGACGAGAATCGTCGTTTGAATCGTCAATTTCCTTGTAATGATAAAGGGCCGGACATCCAGGCGGTTGGATGGATGCCCGAAGGGAGGACGGATATGTTTGTCGTCAGCGGAAGTCGGAGCGAATTGAGAGCGGAGCTAAGTTAGAGGTCAAACCTCCGCCGTAGCCTACTTGGTATTCGGTGCAACCGCGATGTCTGGTTTCGAGAAGAGGTTTTCATCGAGCTTGGGATTCACCACGACCTTTTCGATGGTGATTTTCTCCGCCGGAACAGGAGGATCCCTGAACCCCTTCGCCGTTCGGGCCACTTGGAGAACTCTCGTCTCCAAAATATGCGGAATCTGAAGTCCGCTTACTGGCCGATAATCGCGAAAGTACACCTCCACTGGATGATATACGCCATCGAGCCACCTGGGCTGCCCTTCAACTTTCGCTCCCGCGTTTCACCAGCCTGCCCTTGTTCGAGAACGCCATCCAGTAGGACTTGCCTGGGGTGTGCTGCTCTGACGCAACTGCCCGACCTTTTCCATCGACGGGACCACCAGCTTTACTTGCGCCTGCGGGTCGATCAAGGAGGGCTCAGCCTTCTTATCGTTGAGTGTCTTGGCTTTGTCCGCGTCGAGCACGCGGTACGTAAATCAGACGACCTCGCCCGACTCCGTCCACTTCACGGCCAGAGAGTCAACTCCCCAGACGAGTTCGTAATATCTGCCCGCTCGTCCCGTAAATCGATTTGGCTGATAGTGCCTTGCAGCCGTAGGCCCCGCCTGCTTGGTCGGGGCAGGAGATTGGGCCCCCACCGGCATAACCAAATTACTGCTTGCGAGAACCCCTGCCAGCAACATCAATTTGGTTTCTCTTATTCCATGGTATTTCAAACATTGCTGATGTAACCCCGATCCTGTTTCTTCGCCTAGTCCACGGTACCGCTGGCAAGCGTTGACAGCCCCCCAACAAGCGCCCCGAAGTCAAAAAAGAGAAAAGATCTGCGCAACTTGGTAAGTGCCTCACGGCTCCCTCTCCAAGGCCCATTGGAAGCTTCTACAGCTATCTTCGGGCACGAAACGTGCCAATCTCGCATCGGCCGTGGTCGCTCTGGTTTCCCCCAACTCCACCATCTCCTAATACCATTCAGTAATAGGGTCCATGGCTCCGCAGTGGCTATCGCATGCGAAATTGGGGAGCTGTTCTCCGGCCGGACAACAGTTAACTTTTTCGCTAACCGGTCGTATTC
>Ga0137410_10001355_pt1 | contig 16794 bp, 19 predicted proteins | sample CZODoug1_16funga_FD_108878 | JGI IMG/M metagenome (GOLD analysis project Ga0137410, IMG submission 108878) | Vadose zone soil fungal communities from Angelo Coast Range Reserve, California, USA - CZODoug1_16fungal (Illumina Assembly) | ecosystem: Environmental > Terrestrial > Soil > Vadose zone... | reverse complement strand
CTCGATGGCTCGTGGCGATTCCATACCGGCGATGACCCACACTGGGCGGACGCCAATACAGACGATGACGGCTGGGAGACGGTCGATATGACTGCCGTGCCGGGCAGCCACGACGGCGACGTCGGTCTGCCCGATTACGTAGGCGGGTGGATGGCGCACGGTCATCCCGGCTATCACGGCTACGCCTGGTACCGGCGCACGGTAGCGGTGCCGGTCGGACGCGCGTCGTGGGACATCCTCGGGCCGACCCTCGTCGAGGACGGCTACGAACTCTATTGGAACGGCCAATTGCTAGGCGGGTCGGGCAAGCTCGGCCCGGCCCCGCGCGTCGTCGGCACGCGGCCGCTGCGGTTCGCCCTTCCCGCCGATGCGGCGGGCACTCGTGGCGTTCTCGCCGTCCGCGCATACAAGCTTCCCGCTTCCGGGGGCAGCTCAGACGGCGGCGGCATGCACAGCGTGCCCATACTGGCTCCGCGGCCAATAAGCGATGCGCTCCACCGCGTGCAATGGGAGCGAACCATCGCCGGTTACATCGTCGACGTGATTGAGCCGATCGCCATGTTGGCAGTCATCGGCTTGGCGCTTGGACGCCGGTCTCGCAGCAGCCACAAGAGTTTCTTGATCTTTGCCAGCATCGCGCTTGCGCTCATGGCAGCCAGGAGGCTCAACAATGCGATCGTCGCATGGACCGATCTGTTAGATCTGGCTACCTATGCGTGGCTGGCGTCAGTGATGTGGGCGCCAGTGGTGGCCGCCTGGACGCTGGCCTGGAACCGTTGGCGCCTGCGTCCGTGGCGAAGCATCGATGTGTCGGCTGTAGTGCTGGCGGTCGCCGGGACTATCGGCGCCGTCATCCATTCGGCGAGTGTCACAAGCGGCAGCCGGCTCGGGTCGATCGCGCTGTTTGTCGTGATAGGCGCGCGCATTGTCCGCTGCGGACAATGCGGATCCTGGCGCTCGTCACGTTAGCCTCGATTATGGCCGCATTATTCGGCGGCGAGCTGCTCGATACGATCGGCGTGCCGGGCATCTGGTTTCCGTTCGGCATCGGCTTGTCGCGGACGCAGTACGTTTACGCGATTGCCGTCCCGCTCCTGGCCTTTTTGATCGTACGAACCTTGCCTTCAAAAGAGAACGCATCGATAGGCGATGCACTACGCATGACGTAGAGCCTTCACCATGCTCTGCAGGGCGTCTACCGCTTCCGTAAAGCCAGGCGTCTGTTCCGGAGCGGCATAAGACACGCCACTGACAAATCGCTTGTACTCTTGCGCGTATTCGTTGTCGCTCTGCAGCACGGCCAGCATACGCTCGAATTTGTCGGATGCCGTCAAGCCTGAAATTGATACATCATTCCTGGGACGGGCGCCGTCGTGTTGCATAGAGGTTGCTACCAGTCCCGGAAAATCAACCCGCTGAAGCGCTGAGTCTTTAAGGATGGCCAGATCGTGAATATGGCGAACCAAGTATGGATCATCATCTTGCCCACCGCGCACACGATCGGGAATTCGCCAGGCAATGGCGCTGAGTTTGTCCGCCGCGCTCTCCACAGGATCAATACATCCGATCTGAGCGATTTCCGGAGAATGCCTGGCTATGTCATTTATGAAAGAAGAGACCGGCAAATAGCGAGGTGGAAGCTGAATATTCTTGATCGTCAGTTCAATCAGGACATGCGGGCGTAACGCCTCCGCCGGCGGAAAATAGCTTTCATAATTGAGGTCTATCGAGAAGAAACGATTTTCGTCACGCGCCTTGACCTGATGATCCTCGATGGTGAAGCCGCCCAAGCGTAGAGCATCGACGACCTTACGCCTAAAAGAAGAGCGGGAGTTGCGTGTGCTGCGGCCTTTCAGTTCAAGCACCCTGAAATCAACATCTTCAGAAAATCGCCGAAGTAGTTTATGGGCTTTTGAGAGCGCTGTGCCGCCGGAAAAGATTACCCCGAAATCATCATGCTGAATGCCCGCGATAATCCCGATAATCTGGACGACATACCAGTCCTTTTCAACGAAGGATTGCGCAATGCCCATAATCTGGGCAATTTCCTCAAAGAGTTCCTTCTTTGGCCGCAGATTCATAACTTATATAGGCTCCGCCATATCCAATTTTCCGATTTACACGCCCCTTGACGGCAATCATTCGACCGGTAGGAACCTGAGTTGTTTTGCCTGCATTGTAGTCTCTTTCCAAGGCAGAAGGCGCGACTTCAACGCCGAGCCGTTCCAGCGCGGTCCTGGCCAGTGTCGGCAATGGAGCCACAGGAATGATCTCGCCAGTAATGGAGGATTTTTTGGCCTTGGCATAAAGACCATAGCCGATCTTGATGATCTTCCCGTCACGGACGAGATTTCTAAGAATTCGCCCAACTTGATCATATCCTCCCAAATCCGCAAAATCCTCTCGCAGGAAAACGATGTCTTTCTTCCTGGTAATTCTTGCAGAAATCTTATAGCTGAGAGTTTCGTATTTATTCATAGAGAATCCAATCGTTTACTGTGCGAAAATACGACATTCTAAGTCTGCAAAAATACGACATTTACTGCCCGAGGTCAAGCAGTTTGAATGTAACCGTTCACCTGGATCCGATGGCTCTGGATTAATGTCACTGCGCAAGTGACGATTTTCCGAATTGTGGGTAGACGTAGCCGTGCAGAGGCCAAGGAGGTCATCGGCCGAGGCTTCCGTGATTTTCCATACAGATCGTTATACCGCTTATAATGCGGCGCACGGAGGCTTATGCTGCATATCCATAACGGAGACTCAACTGCCGGCACTCTGAGAGAATCTGGCTTTCCCGGCGAGCACTTCGCCTTTCGTGAAGCCCTGGCGACGGGGCCGGCGCCGCAAGGCCTTGTAAAAGATGCGTGGTTCGACGTACGCGCCAATCATCTGGTTGAAGAGACCGAGCTTGACGCTGCCACAATCCGTCAGGAGTTGGCGCAACTTGACGCCTCGCTGACAAACATCTCCGGCCATGAAGAGATTATCTTGTGGTTCGAGCACGACCTGTTCTGCCAAATCAATCTGGTCTACCTGCTTGACCACTTCGCACAGCGAGGCGTTGGCCAAGCCCACTTGAGTCTGATCTGCATTGGTGAGTTTCCTGGCAGACCAAACTTCAGAGGGTTTGGCGAGCTAACCGCCGGGCAGTTGGCTTCACTCTTCGATACGCGACATGAGGTGACTGCGGCAGAATTGAGCCTGGCACAAAAGGCTTGGGAAGCCTATCGCTCGCCTGATCCACATCGCCTTGAACGCTTGCTTGCCGAGGATACTTCCGCACTGCCCTTTCTGCGTGGCGCGTTGGAGCAGCACTTAGCGCGCTATCCCTCAGTCCATAATGGGCTGGGGCATGCGGAGAACAAACTGCTCAGCTTGATTGCCGGCGGCAACACGAAATTCGGTTCTCTGTGCCCGGCGTTCTTCAATGCTGAACCGGCTTATGGCCTTGGCGATTCCCAGATCTGGCGCGACCTGAGGCGTGCAGCCGAAGCGGCGCAGCCGTTGATTCAACTTACGGGCTTTGATGATGCAAAGCGTGGGGCTTCGCGACTTCAAGCTGTATGCAACATCACGGAAACGGGGCAGCGCATCCTTGAGGGTCAGGCAGATTTTGTCGAACTCAATGGCATTGATTTGTGGCTGGGCGGCGTTCATCTGCGCGCAGACAATCTATGGCGTTGGGACAAGCAGCGGATGTTGGTGCAGGCCACCGTTTGAGCTAGGTTTAAAAAGCCATTCATTGGCTACATAGGTGAACGGTTACGTTTGAATTCAGCCGATTACACCGCTTTCTTCACCAGCAGGACGACACAAAAGACAGGAGGAGACCAGACCTATGACCTCCCCCTGTCACGAATGTCAGAACGGAATCCCGTCTTCCACGATGCCGAGTTCCTCATCGACGGCATGCTCTTTCGCCGGAGCGCGCTTCGGGCCCGACTTCTTGCCAGACCTGGGTGAGGCGGTCTTCGGAATCTCAACTACCTCCGCCTCTTCATCGGCCTGGTTGATCTCATCGCCCCTCTCCGCAGTCCCATTCGCAACCTCGCCGCGCTGGCCAAGGAAGTGAATGTCGCTGGCGTTGACTTCAGCGCTGAGCCGCAGATTACCCTCGCGATCGGTGTACTCTTCAAGGCGCAATCGTCCGTCGACGTAAACCTGCCTGCCCTTCGCCAGGTATTCGTTAGCTACCTCGGCCTGGCGTCCCCAAGCCGCCACGCGAAACCAGAGTGTGTGCTCCTCCGTTTCGCCCCTGGCGTTCCTGCGCTTTTCGGTCGTGGCGACGGAGAAGTTGCAAACGGCCGTCCCTTGCGGCGTGTAGCGCAATTCAGGGTCGCGACCCAAGTAACCGACGATTGTGATCTTGTTGAATGACATCTTTACTTACCTCTTTCAGATTGAGATTGAAATCGTTGAGCTCCAGGTGAGGCGCTTGCCCCACGCTGCTCACGATTTATCCGCAGCTCCAATCTATGAATTGGGCAGATAGACCGATGAGGGAAACAGAAGGCATCGCCAGAGGCGGCGCTGCGGAAATGAGGTTGGTTATTGCTGTCCACAGTGCCGCTTCTGCGCGTGATTTGGTGGCAGCGCCTCTTTTCATGTCTGAGGCGCCGCGCATTGGAGCGGCCGGCATAGACGTGGGGAAAGACTTTCGAGTAGAAGCTCGCCGTTTGTTCCGAACCACGCTTAACGCTTTTCGGAGGACTCTTGGGATCCAAATAATCCTTCCCATGGAAAATTTCACTTGACGTGACTATATAGTCACGTTACTATATGGCCACGTTTAAGGAGGTAACTATGACAATTGAAGAATTAACACTGGATACAACACAGAGCATCGACATCAAGGCGGACATTGGAACCGTCTTTCGCAGCGTGCTGCACCGACTCGGTGAAGGCTTTACCAACCTGCAAGATGAATCGTTGCAGATGATCCTGGAGCAATGGCCTGGCGGCCGGTGGTTCCGCGATCGCGGCAATGGCATCGGCCACCTTTGGGGACACGTGCAGGTGATCAAGCCGCCACTGCTGCTGGAATTGAGCGGCCCTCTGTTCATGTCGTACCCGGCGCTAAACCATATCGAAGTGAAGCTCGAGCAGCGGCCGGGGGGAACCCATGTAGACTTCCGTCACCGCGCCATCGGCTTCATTGATCCGGCGCACCGCCAGGGTGTGACCACCGGCTGGAAGCACATGCTGGACAGAGTCGCCGAGGATTGCTCTACGCATGCGGACGGGCAAGGGAGCTAATGTGCCCGACGACGAACTCGACAGCGTGTGGAAAGCTCTGTCCGACAGCACGAGGCGGTCGATTCTCGACCTCTTGCGCCAGGGTCCCAAAACGACGACCCAGATCGTCGAGGCTTTCCCGCACCTGAGTCGCTTTGGAGTGATGAAGCATATTGATGTGCTCCGTGAGGCCAACCTGATTCACACGCGTGAAGAAGGTCGGCAGCGGATCAACTCATTGAACATCGTGCCGATACGACAAATTTATGAGCGCTGGATGGGCCCCTTCGAAGAGTTGTGGGCGAGCCAGCTGCTGCGCATCAAGGAAGATGCTGAAGCAAAGGCTACCGGCGCTCACGTCGCCGAGGAACAAACGAAGAAGCGCCCGAAATTGGGCTAACCGATGACGAGGAGACAGGAACGATGACAAAGCACAAGACCGGAACGCGTGAAGAGTGGCTCGCAGCGCGACTCGAGCTGCTCGAGGCGGAGAAGGAGTTCACGCGGCGCAGCGACGAACTGGCGCGGCGGCGGCAGGAACTGCCGTGGGTGCGGGTCGATAAGGAGTATCGATTCGAGACCGATGAAGGGAGCGCCTCGCTGGCGGACCTCTTCCGAGGACACTCGCAACTCGTCATCTATCACTTCATGTTCGGGCCCGATTACAAGGCTGGCTGTCCGTCGTGTTCGGCGATTGCCGACGGCTTCAACGGCTCCGCCGTCCACCTGGCCAATCACGACGTCACGCTTTCGGCGGTATCGCGGGCGCCGATCGAGAAGCTGCAGGCGTACAAGCAACGGATGGGATGGACGTTCCCCTGGGCGTCCTCATTCGGCAGCGACTTCAACTTCGACTTCAGCATCGGGTTCACCGAAGAGCAACAGCTCGAGGGGGGCGTCGAATACAACTACCGGCGCGAGACGGCGTGGCGGTTACGCATCGGCGAGGGACCTACTCTGCACGCGGCTATGTGCGGAACCGACGTGGCCACGTACACGCGCGAGAGGCCGGGCCTGAGCGCGTTCGCGATCGAGGACGGTGTCATCTACCACACCTACTCCACCTATGGGCGCGGACTGGACGGCCTTTGGGGCATGTACCAATGGCTCGACCGCGCGCCCAAAGGGCGCAATGAAACGGGCGCCTGGTGGCGTCGCCACGACGAGTATGAGAAGCGCTGAGCGAAGCCCGTACCGCAGCCTCCCCGACTGGGCCCGACTGGGCCCGACTGGGCCCGACCGAGGAACATGTACGATAAAGGCGGTATGGTGAAAGCCAAGGGGCAGTCGAGCTGAGCTTGCCAGGTCCACCTCAATATGGAGATAACGTGATGAAAGATCATGGCTGTTGCGTAGTCGCTGCGAGCGGCTCAGGTCGTCAGACGGTAGAGAACCGAAATTCGGATGGCGATCGGCCGACGCGCAAGTTCGTTCAGCGCTTCCTCAGCATTGCCGAGTGGATAATCCCGGGCGCCATGCTGGCGCTTCTACCAAAATGCCCAGCGTGTTTGGTGGCCTACGTTGCAATTGGAACTGGAGTCGGACTTTCGATATCAAGCGCGACGTACCTACGGATGGCCCTATTGATCCTCTGCCTGACTTCGCTGTCATACGTGGCAGCGAAAGGCCTGCGCCGCATCATCTTTCGGATAAGGGCATCGCGCCAATATCGAACACCGCAACATCAGTGAAGCATTCTGTTTTGTTTAGGATACTTATCACAATGTCATTACGGTAAATAAGGAATGAGACAAGAGCGATCTTGCACGAACAGATGCGGCGCTAGCGGAAGCGCCGCCCACTGAGGCGCTGACGAATTAGAAGTTCAGAGGAGGGACATATGCGCCCAGCATGCGTCGCAAACACAGCAGTAATGGTTGCCGGAGCCGCATCCACGGGAGGAATTCTGGCGGTGTGCATCGGCAAGTTCAGAAAATTTTTCAGAGCGAGTGGTCTCGGTCTGATTCAGAAAACAAAGGAGAAAGGATATGGCAGCAAGCAAAGAGAGAGACAAGGAGCGCCCGAAAGGACATATCGCGATGAACACATCACCGATCGTGTCGGCGCAGGAGTGGGAGGCTGCGCGGCAGCAGCTCCTCGTGAAGGAGAAAGCTTTGACCCGTTCCCGTGATGCGTTGGCCGCCGAGCGTCGACGGATGCCGTGGATGGCGGTCGAGAAGAAGTACGAGTTCGATGGGCCCAAGGGTATTGTTAGCCTGCTCGACCTGTTTGAGGGCCGCCGTCAGTTGATCGTCTATCGCGCCTTCTTCGAGCCAGGCGTGTTCGGCTGGCCCGAACACGCCTGCCGCGGCTGCTCCTTCTTGGCCGATCAGGTCGCCCATGTCGCCCATCTGAACGCACGCGATACTACGCTAGCATTCGCCTCGCGCGCACCGCAGACGGACATCGAGCGGCTGAAGGCGCGAATGGAGTGGAAGATGCCGTGGTACACGATCACGGACAGCTTCGATAGCGACTTCGGCGTGGACGAGTGGCACGGCACGAACGCGTTCATCCGCGACGGCGACAAGATGTTTCGCACCTACTTCGTTAACAGCCGTGGCGACGAACAGATGGGCAGCACCTGGAACTACCTCGATATCACCGCGCTGGGACGCCAGGAGGAGTGGGAGGACTCGCCGGAGGGCTACCCGCAGACACCGCCGTACAAGTGGTGGAACTGGCACGACAACTACGACGCCGAGGCCTCGCCTGACTCGAAGTGGGTCGAGGTGTCCGACGCTGGAGAAGCGGCCTTCCGAAAGCGCGACGCAGAGGCGAAAGAGAGCTAAACAAGGGCGACCACTTCGTCGCCTTCGAGCGGTCGGCTCTTTTCACACAGGAGATGCGCGAGCGCTTCCGCAGGGTGTGCGGAGCATAGCCAGAGGCGGCGCTGCGAAAATGAGGTTGGTTATTGCTGTCCACAGGATGCCGCTTCTGCGCGTGATTTGGTGGCAGCGCCTCTTTTCATGTCTGAGGCGCCGCGCATTGGAGCGGCCGGCTTTGGTGTCGAGCAAGGCTTTTGAGCATAGGCTCGCCGTTTGTTCCGAACGACGCTTATCGATTTGCGCAGGCGCGGCAATTCAAGGAATTCTTTAAACACCACTGGGAGGATGAACCAGGCGAGGGGCAGCGCCCGCCCCCAGGTCGAGCACAGTCTCGCATAGAGTCGCGGAAGCAGGATCGCCGCTTTGCGAACCGTGATAACTTCCCAAACTCGCGTTTGTTCCTGCGAGTTAAGTGTGTGAACGGGATGTGAGGGATTATTGTCACCGTACATCTGCCAGCCCAGATATCCCAGCTTCTTCTCTGACGCCCTGATGATCTCCGCTATAAGCTGATATGCGGTAGCTGACAGCGGCGCCGACAACAGCCGCTCACGTTGATTATCTGCGGCCGTATTGAGGGCGATGAAATGCTTGACGGAGAGATTGTCACTCTGGCGGGCCTCGTACGCCTGCTTCATCAGCCCGCCGATCGCCCTCGTATCAGTCGCGCGGCGAATTCCCGTGTAAAAACGGCGATACGAACGGTTATTGCGCATTGCTGTCAGGTGGTAATCGCCGAAGCAGTCTCCGAGGATCGCTTCAAGCGCGTCGCGTGTAAGGCGTTGAAGTTCGAGATTGGCCTGAGAGAAGAATCTGCTACCCTCCGCAGTCTGCCCTTTTACAGGGAAGAGAACGTCGAGATGCGCGTTGATCTCATCCCAGATTTCGTCGATTTCAACTCCGGACGCATAAGCGCGGAACAAGTCGCCAGCGAGAAAGCGCGCATGTTCCGGCAGATCATCGGCCGTAAACTCATGATCCACGCGGCCACATGCGAAAGTGCGCTCGTGCGCGGACATACGGACGATCGCGCCGCCCTCGTCATATTGGTCCAAGGCTTCGACATGCCTGAAGGCATCGTCGAGTTCCTCGACGGTCGCGCCGTTCGCCTCCAGGTCGTTCAGCCACTCTGCCCAGTCATCGTGGACCAGGCCCGCACTTCCGGCGACCATGGACCATCCGCTCGATCTCGGCCACCTCCCGATCGAAGAGCGACCGCGGCTTCGATTCTCTACGGAACGCATAGACCATTTCAGAATCGCTCTCTGCTTCTTCCGTGACCGGATTGAGGCTGGCGAGATTCATGGCGATGAGCGCCATTTCCTTGAGCACAGGCGCCGCACCGCGCTCGGCGATCTCGCCGTAATAGTAAGAGGCTGCGACCTGCCGGTATCGAGCATCGCACTCTTCGCAGATCGCATTCAAGCAGCGCATGAATTCGGCGGCGTCTTCCTGATTGCCGAGTTTCTTGAGCGCATAGGCCAGCGTCGCGATGCGCGCTTCCTCTTCCTGTTGGCTGGTGGGCGTCAAATCGCCTTCGACTATGTAAATCACTTCGCCTGCGACCGCGCCGCGCTCAAAGTCGAGCCGCGCCAGGCCGAGACCTGCGATGTGCTCTGACATGTCGTTGAAAGGCGAGCCGAAGTTTTGCGGAAGGAAAATGCTGTGATTTGAACGGCGAGTGTTCTCGGTTCTGCGTGACATGTGTTATTCTCCTTATAGTCTAAATAAAGTTTTGAGCGTGCCTGCGCTTTGCCTGGCCACGCTCGTTTTTTTATTCACAGCAAAAATCTGAGACTCGCCAAAAAGACCGGCTGAAGGAATGTAATGACTTGAAGAAATAATTTGCCGTTTTGAAGCCATAACCAGGCAAGCAAAGTTATCCTTCAATATTCGTGTGGCTATCTTATGTTCCGGATCACTGAGGTTATCCTGGCGGTTGGATTCTTCATCACGCAAAATCAGTCTTCACAGACGAAAGCCGCTGTTTGGTGAGTATGAATATGAGGAAGAGAAATGGCGCCGGTTCGACAGATAACTCTCGTGCCAAGATCACGGAGGCTTTGCTCACAGCGGCTGAAGATCTCGGGATCGAGGTGACCGCTCCTTACATCATTGAGGCGGCCGAGGAGAAGTTTGTGCTTGCCGGAAACGAGCGTGAAAAAAGCAAAAGCGGTAAGCTAATGGAGATTGACCAAAATGTCGTTACTAGATATAGCCGGTGGCAAATCCCAACAGTTTACGATTTTAAACATCGACACGATATTCAACTTTTACAAACCGAAACCGCCGCTTTCGAAGTTTGTAGACAATTTTTGGCTATACGATGGCTACGAGCCGGAGCACAAGACCGAACGCATTCTTCCGACCGGCACGCTCGAACTCGTAATCAATCTCCGGCAAAACGAGCTGCTATTTTACGACGCCGAACTTCCTGAAAACTGCTCCAGCTTTTCCGGCGCCATCGTTTCAGGCGCCTCTGGGCGCAGCTTCGCGCCCGATACTGAGGAAGCTACCTTGATCATCGGGGTTCACTTCAAACCGGGTGGCGCTTTTCCGTTTCTCGGACTCCCCGCAGGCGATCTCACCGACACTCACGTCGATCTGGAAGCACTTTGGGGACCGTCGGCCGGTCGGCTGCGGGAGCGCCTTTGTGAGGCAAGAACTTCTGCCGAGCGGTTTCGGTTGCTCCAGGAGGCTCTGTTGAGTCGCTTGTGTCACGGCGTGGAACAGCATTATGCGGTTTCGGCGGCGCTGGAAATGTTCGGGAAGAATCAAGCCGGGCCGAGAGTCAGGGAGGCCGCAAAGTATATTGGTCTAAGCCAGCGTCGGTTCATTCAGGTTTTCAAGGCGGAAGTGGGCATAACGCCGAAACTGTTCAGCCGGATTCAGCGGTTTCAGCAAACCCGGACTTTCATCCAACACAATCCCTCGATCAATTGGGCGGACCTTGCCGTTGATTTCGGATACTTCGATCAGTCCCATTTTATACGCGAATTTCTCGAGTTCTCGGGTCTTAGCCCGACCGATTACATAAATCGCCACAAACGCTTTATCTAACCCAACATACACGTCAAACGCCACCACCTTCCACATTTTTAGGTCAGGTCAATTTTATCCAATACGGAGATCATCCGCGGTTGGATAATGGGCTACGGTCAAAACAAAACCTATGAGAGGAACAGAAACTATGAAACGAACCTTCGCTCTTATTCTCGCGGCCCTGGCTGCGGCCGCCCTGTTCGGGGGGCTTGTGCATGCCGTGCTGGTGGCCGCGCACCTTTCCGAGCCGGCAGCCACCACGGTTCACGGCCTGACCCCTCGGCGACTCTGGGCCGCCACGGTCGCTGTTCTGGCGCTGGTCGGCGTTGTCATCGGTGGACTGGCTCTGGCCCGTCCCACCAGTCGTTTCGGTACCGCCTCCGGGCGACTCGGAGCCATCGTGGCCCCGGTGGCGGGGCTAATCGCCGTAGTCAACGGCGGGCTGAATTTGGCCGTCGCCAACGGTGGTCCCGGCACAGGCAACGGAGTAGTCGGCGCCGCCGCGGCCCTGGTGCTGGGACTGATAGCCATGGTCCTCGGTGGGCTGGCTCTGGTGCGCTCCCGCCCTTCCCGCAGCGCCGATTTTAACGTTGATTAAACCGCCGCGCCGAAGGCACACGGAGAAGTTCACATTCGTTGCCTTGGTACATGGCTTCGGCAGCCCCCATCCAATGGAGTTACAATCGAGTAGTTGCTGGCTTTGCTGATCGCACTCGTTGATCAACCATTCGATTCGCTCCCAGAGGTCACTTGATCTCTTCGTCCGCTTCTGTCGCAGTTATTTGCTGCGCCACCGGCGTCGCTGGTTGCGCCGCTATAACTTCTCCGGGACTTACAGCCACGATATTTGTATATCGCCGGAAATCATCTTGGTTGAAAGTCAAAAGATGCGTAACGCCGTGAACGTTCATTGCGGCCACGATTCGCGTGTCGTGTGAATCACGCCCTATAACTCCATACTGAACAATAAGCCGCTCCCACTGGGAACAGACGGCGGGAGTGTCAGGAAGGAAAGAGAAAAGGCTTCTGAGTCTGGCTAATTCGTTTTGGGCATCGCCAACGGAAAGCCCCAAGCCGTTGTAATTAATCACTCGCGTCGCTACAGACCAGAATTCGTAGAGGTTTTGTGGAATGATATAAACAGTATCGCCTTGTCGTATAAGCGTTGTAGTGGCATGCGTGGCTTCAGTATGCATTGGGTGCTTGTCCTGAGCCATGCGGAGCAGGATATTCGTATCCAACACATAGTTCATAGCTGCTCGTCTTCACGTTCTCCGTAAATACTGTCACGGCTGATGGCTTCGTCGGACAATGGCGGGGCGGATGAGCGATGCTGGTTCGCCCACTCTTCGACGGCCCGCGCCCTCTCTTCGGGCGACGCCGTCTCATAGAAGGATTTGTCGTGCGTACCATTCCACATTTCTGTGATCGAACGAAGCAGGGCGGCAAGGGTCAGCCCTTGCGCTTCGGCCTGCGCCTGAAGTCTCGCCGCTGTAAGTTGATCGATTTCGATAGTGGTTGTTTGTACACTCATAAAATCACCTCTTCGCCCAAAGAATACCGCGTTTCCGGGGCGGTCGGCAACGGAGATGAAAATGTTTGCGTCTACGACGACAACTCCGGCGCTACTCTATGTCGGTTGGGTAGGGTAGGCGCCGTCACACCTCGTGGGTGCATGCGTGCGCCCCCCTCCGAACCGGACGGGCCCCTTTCAAGGCATCCGGCTCTCCACTTTTGAATAGATTGAGCGCTTCCAGGAGGGTAAAACTCCTTCGGTTAATTGACGGTGACATTCCACGCATAAGACCAGTGTCTTACGGTTTCTTGCGATCATCAGTTTTTCCCATTCTGTCTTACCCTGTTTGATGTCCGAAAGCTTTCTTACGTGATGTACCTCAAAGTAACCGGTATCAATACCACAGTATTCGCATATCTCGGCATTGAGCCGGTCTAGCAACTCAGTGCGGCTCTGCGTGTACTTTGCGGTGTTGGGCATCGCATCGACCTCCGGCGCCCATACCGGTTTCAATTGCAGGTGCTTCAGTTTGAAAACTTTGATTCCCTTAGTTTCATTCCTCGCTTTATATTCGAGGACGAGTTCGCCGCCTCTCTTGAGCTTTCTGATGACGGCGCTCATGCTCGATTGATGCTTGCTTGCAAGCGTTTTGAACAGACTGTAGTGCGCCAGATAGAACAGGCGACCGAGTTTGCGTTTTACGTCGCAAGCCAGGCTGTAGTAGTTGGCCAGCCTGCGCAGTTCGGCGTTGTACGTGTTGACGATCTCAATCTCGCTGGAATTCAGTAAACTGGAACGATGCCCGCTTTTCAGCAGGTCATAGTTCCCGTACTGCTTTGTTTGGCAAAAGGCTTTGACCTTTTCCTCTGGGACGTAGAGGTTGATTCTTTCAATGGTTGATCTACTTGTCGTATGGCGTCCACGAATTTGTGTTCTGACAATTCGATCTCCTGAATAGATTCTCACCTCATATCCGAGGAAGCGGCTTCCTTCCTTTGCGTGTCTCACGCCCGTTTTCGCTTCCGATAACTCCAAGTGCAAATGTTCATGCAGAAATTCCTTGACTTGTTCAAGGATCTCGTTGGCTTCTTGTTTGGAGCCAATGATTCCCACGATAAAGTCATCTGCATAACGTTGATACCAGAGTCGTCGGTAGGCCCGGTCATAGAGATCTCCGCTGGGGATGGTTTTTCGCTTTTTGTCGATCTCCCGAATTTGATTTCGCAATTCCAGGATTATCGAGCTATTGATTCGCTCGTTTTCCTTGAGTTGATCGATCTTTTTCCTGAGACGTTCGATCTGGTGTGAATAGCTGGTGTACTCCAGGTTTTTGGCCCGACGCTTTCCTCGGTCAAATTTGCTCTTCATCTCCTCCATGAACTTGTCCAGTTCATGGAGGTATATGTTTGCAAGGATTGGCGAACAGATTGCGCCTTGCGGCACACCGCTATAGGTCTTCTGGAATTTCCAGTTTTCCATCAAACCTGCGCGAAGAAGGTTTTTGATCAACTTGATAAATTTGCGGTCATCGATTTTCTTCTCCAACAGAGATAACAGGATTTTGTGATCCACATTGTTGAAGAAACCTTGAACATCAAAGTCAATCAACCATTTCACGCCGTTCCAGTATTGAATCTGGCTCAGCGCAGTATGGCAAGAGCGCTTAGGACGAAATCCGTGAGAGTGGTTGGAAAACACCGGCTCATAGATTCTTTCCAAAATGATCCTGACTACTTCTTCTACCAGCTTATCGTCTCCGGACGGGATTCCGAGCGGCCTGAATTTTCCGTCAACCTTGGGAATGTAAGTTCTTCGGACTGGTTTGGGTTTGTAAAGCCTCTCTTTCACGAGTTTGATTAGATTCAGCACTCTGTCCTCTGAAAACCCGTCCATCGTGGTGTCATCCACCCCTTTGGTGACCGCTCCTTCATTGGCGTAGATATTGGCGTAAGCCTGAAACCAGATGTCAGGGCGATTCATCAGGTGAAGACGCCTTTATTGGCGTTGTTGGTCGCGGTCGGCTTCCTGTTGTTGATCGCCTGCGCCAATGTCGCCAATCTGCTGCTCTCGCGCGCGACGCTGCGCGCCAGAGAGATCGCTGTCCGCTTCGCCCTCGGCGCGAGCCGCTGGCGCATCGCGCGCCAGTTGCTGACGGAAAGTTTGCTGCTCGCGTCCCTGGGCGCCATCGCCGGATTTTTGCTGGCCAGTTGGGGGATCGAAGGGCTGCGCCAAATGGCTCTTGAGATCATTCCACGCGCGGAGCAGGCGCGAGTGGATTTCAGAATGATTGGCTTTACGGCTGCTGTGGCGTTGCTGACCGGCCTGCTGTTCGGCTTGACGCCTGCCGTCTCGGCGACCCGCGTCAGTTTGCAGGAGAGTCTGAAAGAGAGCGCGAAAAGCAGCAGCGCCAAAGCCAACCGGCGGATCAATGACGCGCTGGTCGTCTGTCAGATTATGTTGTCTTTGCTGTTGCTTGTGGGCGAGGGACTCTTGCTCAGAAGCTTTCATAATCTGCTCAACGTCAATCTGGGGTTCCGCGCTGAAAATGCGCTAGCTCTGCGCATCTCGCTGCCATCGAGCAGAGGCAGTAAATACGCTCAGCCTGAACAATCCAGAGATTTCTTTCGGCGCCTTCGCGAGCGCGTCGCGTCGCTACCCGGTGTGCGCGCAGCCGGCCTGGGCGCCACTCGTCCATTGAGCGGGCAGATGTATGAAGACCATTATACCATCGAAGGACAAGATCAGCCGGGCAACCACCCATCCGGTTTAAGCGCCCGTCGTGTCGCTACGCCCGGATACTTCGAAGCGCTGGGCACGCCCGTCTTGCACGGGCGCGCAATCCTCGACAGCGACCATGCTACGGCGCCACGCGTCGCGGTAATTGATGAAGAACTGGCGCGTCGCCATTGGCCCAACGAAACCGCCATCGGCAAGCGCATCCATTTCGGCGGGCCTGGCAATAGCAGTCCCAACAATCCCTGGCTGGATATCGTGGGTGTGGTGGCCACCGTGAAAGATGAAAGCCTCGGCGAAGACGCGGCGGCCCATATTTACCTGCCGCTGGCGCAAGTGGCGGACAAATCGCTGGACCTGATTGTGCGGACGGCAGGCGACCCGGCGGCGCTCGCTCCGGCTGTACAGAAACAGGTCTGGGAGCTTGACGCCCAACTTCCTGTCTTCAGGATTCAGACGATGGAACGCACAGTGGCTGAAGCCTTAGGTACACGGCGGTTGACGAATCTGCTGCTCGGCGCCTTCGCTTTGACGGCGCTCGTACTAGCGTCGGTGGGAATTTACGGCGTGATGTCGCTCAACGTGAACCAGCGCTTCCACGAATTCGGCATCCGGCTGGCGTTGGGCGCACGCGCCCCCGACGTGCTGGGATTGGTGCTGGGGCGAGGCCTGCGGTTGACGCTGCTGGGGACAGGGTTGGGGCTGTTGGCTTCGTTCGCATTGACGGGCTGGCTGAAGACGCTCCTGTTCGGCGTGAGCGCAACTGATCCGCTGACGTTTATCTCTATCTCCTTTCTCCTGGTCATCGTCGCGCTAATCGCTTGCTGGGCGCCGGCGCGGCGAGCGACGAAGGTAAATCCGATGGTCGCGCTTCGCAATTAGTGACTCGGATTCATAGAGTGGTAAGTCATATCGAGGAGGTCGTGATGTTGAGCAAGTTGGTGACACGAATACGAGCGCTGCTGCATAAATCTAAGATGGAGCGCGAACTTGACGAGGAGTTGCGCTACCACATCGAACAACAGACCGAGCAGAACATCCGCCTCGGGATGAATCCGGAAGAGGCGCGCACTGCCGCTCGCAAGGCTTTCGGCGGAGTGGAACAGGCGAAGGAGCGGAGCCGTGACGCGCGTGGCGTGCGATGGATCGAAGATCTATGACAAGACCTGCGCTATGGCGCGCGGACATTAGCGAAGAGCCCCAGCTTCACTGTGGTTGCGGCTCTGACGCTGGCGTTGGGAATCGGGGCGAACGCGGCGATTTTCACGGTCTTTAACGCTGTCGCCTTGCGCCCATTGCCGGTCGACGACTCGGAGCGCGTCGTGAAGGCGTATCGAAACGCCCTGGCCGAGACTGAGCGCGCGGCTTACGGCGCTATCAATTCGATGAGCCTGTTCTCTTACCCGGAATACATTGGCCAGCGGGACAACACGCAAT
>Ga0137410_10001349_pt1 | contig 16824 bp, 9 predicted proteins | sample CZODoug1_16funga_FD_108878 | JGI IMG/M metagenome (GOLD analysis project Ga0137410, IMG submission 108878) | Vadose zone soil fungal communities from Angelo Coast Range Reserve, California, USA - CZODoug1_16fungal (Illumina Assembly) | ecosystem: Environmental > Terrestrial > Soil > Vadose zone... | reverse complement strand
GTCGAAGTCTTCCAATCCAACGCCCCACCCCGAGCTTCCACTCGAGAGTACCCCGAGGCCGGCTTCGAGACTGCGATAGCTGAACGAACCGCCGCCGTCGTTGTGATAGACGCCGTAAATTTCTCTGGGCAGTTCCGTGACTGTAATGTCCGGCCGGCCATCGTTGTCGTAGTCCTGAAACACTACACCCATGCCAGACAACCGCCTCCCGTCCTCGGAAAGCGCCGCGCCTGCCTCAAGCGCAACCTCCGTGAACGTTCCGTTCCCATTGTTATGAAAAAGATACTGCTGCATACCGTCGTTCGCAACAAATATGTCGGTGAACCCGTCGCCATCATAGTCGGCGAACGCTACACCCAACGCGCGCCCTTTCTTAGCTGCAATGCCAGACCGTTGGCTGACATCGGTGAAGGTTCCATCGCCGTTATTGTGATACAGGACATTAGTTGTGGCGGGAAACTCTTCCGGTGGACAATATGTATGGTAATTGCCGCCGCAGTCTTTACTATGCTTAGTGTCCCACTCCATATATCGCGTAACAAACAGATCTAACTTGCCGTCATTGTCGTAGTCGACAAATCCGGCAGAGACAGACCAGCCGCCCGCAGCCACTCCTGCCTTCGCAGTTACATCCGTAAAGGTTCCGTCACCGTTATTGTGGTAAAGAATATTCTTTCCATAACTAGTGACGTAGAGATCGGAGTACCCGTCATTATCGTAGTCGCCCACAGCGACTCCCATACCGTAGTTTTCATCGCCGGCGTTCGCCAATCCCGCTTGCTGAGTCACATCGGTAAAGGTTCCGTCCCTGTTCTGGCGGTAGAGCCGATTCCAGTAACGCGGGTCATGACGGTCGAAATTGTCCGGCGTTGGCAGCGGACTGGTAAGTCGGCCCCCGTTCACGAAAAAGATGTCGAGCAATCCGTCGTTGTTATAGTCGAACAGTGCAACTCCTCCGGGCATGGTCTCGATCAGGTGCTTCTGGGGAGTGGGCGAATTCTGCAACGTAAAATCAATTCCCTGCGGCAGCTTCGTTTCAAATAAGGACGCACCAGTCGTAACGCTGGCGGCAAGCGCCACGAGAATTCGGATAGCGGCGGACAATCGGCTCAGCATCACCGGGGTTCCTGACATCTCGAAACTAGTATCTCAGCGCAGCCCTTCGCCCCAAGATTAGAACAAAAACTTCAATGCAAACTGAACGAGACGAGGATTTGTGCCGGGAGCGGTGCTGGTAACGACGCCGAAACTCGCATTGTTTGTGGAACAACACGTGGTATTCGGTGGAGAAAACTGAGTCCGATTGAACAGATTGAAGAACTCCACGCGAAACTCCACACTGGCGCGCCCCTCGCGATCCAGAACGAGATTCTTGAATGCGGCGAAATCAAAATTATCGACTCCATCTGAACGAAGAGTCGGATCGACCCGCCGCTCGTTGCCGAAAGTGAAATCTGCCGGGGCCCTGAAGCACGCCGTATTAAACCAGCCGTTGAGCCGAGCCGTCCCGCTGGCGTCAGACGATTTGCGGCAACCCGGCAAAAGATTTGGACGAGAACCAGCCCCGAACAAAGTAGCGTCGTTTGCTTGACCGTTGCGGAATATCAAAGGGAATCCTCTCTGAAATGTAGTTACACCGTCGATCCCCCAACCTCCGATAATGTTATTCAAGCGGCTGCCCACATTGGAAAGATACTTTTTGCCCTGGCCGAAAGGAAGGTCAAGCACATAGCTGATTACGAGTCGCTGCGGTACGTCTTGGGAGGATAGCGAGCGCTCGCCCCGCAAGTTATTGTTGTTCTGCAGGGAGCCGATGCCCGTTTCCAGCCATGAAGTAAGGGTATCGGTATTGCTGATCAGCTTGGAATTGGTGTATGCCACCAGAAGCGATCCGGCTCCGGCGAAACGTCGGCGTGCAGTGACCTGGAGGGAGTGATATGTGCTGTCAAATGAGCCTTGCCCGGCCAGTTCCACGCTCGTGTATTGCGGGTACGGTCGCAGAAGTTGTCCGACGGTCGTAGTGGGAGCAGCCAGTGCCAGAGCTTGTCCGTTCACGAAAAAAGGATTCGGCACAGACTGCAGCAGCGTCACGGCGGATCGCCCTCCGGCCGCAAACTGGGCGGCGGCCTGCGCCAGCAACTCGTCGGAAATCTGGTTGACTTGCTGCGAGTACTGCTGAAGATGAGTTCCCTTGGACCCTACGTAAGCTGCGGATAGCAGAAATCCGCCGGGGATCTGCTTCTCGATGCTCAGGTTCCATTGTTGAACGTAACTGCCACGATAGTGAGCGCGGTCGACCTCCGTGATCGCCTGCACCACCTGCGTAAGAAACTGCTGCGTACCCCGTGTCCCAAGACTGCGCCCCGGCGGCGCAGAGATGCCATCCGGGAAGGGCAACGAGATCGAATTGTAAGGGTGAGTCCCATCCACAGTCCCGGTGTAGGTTGTGCTACTCGCGTTGATCATGTCATTGATCGGGTTCAGTGCAAACGAAACGTAGTTGGGCACCCAGAAAATTCCGTAGCCGCTGCGAACGATGGTCGTTGGCGTCAAACCGTAAGCCAGCCCGATCCGGGGCGCGAAGTTATCTCTCTGAAGTGGAAGATTGTATCGTGTTCCCGGAGAAACCAGATCGACGTCGCCTTTGACTGTTGGAGAACCTTCCGGAAGAAACTGGTTCAGATAGCTCGGCGCGCCAGGATCGAAATTCGAGAGCCGGTTAAAACGCTCGGACCACGGTCCCTGCAACTCATAACGAAGTCCTAGACTGACCGTCAATCTGTCTTTGATATGCCAGACGTCGTTGATGTAAAGGCCACGATACGTTTGCTTTCCCGCGGTAAATGCCGGGACAACTGCCTGCGCAAAGAAATGGTTTTCGAAATTGCTGAAGTTGTCCGCATACCCTAACAGAAAATCGGCGAAGGGGAATCCTGTGAAACACGGCTGGCCGGCCGCGCAGAAGTCGAAGGCTCCGCTGGCCACGTTCGTCTGCGCGTAGTTCTCATAGCCCGCTTGGTATTGCACACCGAAGTGATACCGATGGCGCCCACGCATCAAGGTCAAACTGGCGGCCAGGTTGTATTGCGTGTCCCGATCTTGAATAAAACTCTGCCCCTGCGAGCACATGATGCTGTCGGCAAAATTGGCGACACAAGGTGTCGGCGGAGTTCGCATGATCGCCGGGACAGTCGTATTGTAATTGGCGGGCCATGCGATCGAAGTAAGATCAAACCCTGCGTTTTTGGGAGACCGATTGTATTTGAATCGGCTGAGTCCGGCGTGGAAATCTAGCGTCGTAGTGGGATGCAGACTGTAGTTGTAGGCGACGGCCGCCGCATTGGTTGAATATTTTTCCGAGCAACGGTCGGCACAGAGCCCGTTTTGCAGCGGGTCAATAGGCAAATCCAGCACATTCCAGTAACTGAACCGGACCAAGAGCCTTTGCTGGTCGGTAAGATCCTGGTCAACTCGCGCAACTACCTGGTTCTGGTTGCCTCCCGTCCTGGCAACCGTATTGAAGTTATTGATTGTGCCCGACGGAGTCAGGACTCCAGGGCTATTTGCCTCCGGCCACAGATTGAGAAGCGCCTTAGACGTCGGGCTGATACGGCTGACAGGGATCGCATTTCCTTGGAATGCAATCGGCGTGGCGGAACTACCCGGGCACGCGCCCAGATTATTAACCGAACCGGCGCAGGGATCCATAATCGTAGTATTTATTGCTGAGAAGTCGCCGGTACGTTCCGGCGTGGTTGGAACCGTGGCCGTGAACGGTTCGCCAGTTCGCAGACGGAAGCCCTCCCAACTTGTGAACCAGAATGTCCGATTGCGTCTGTTGGAGTAAGGAAGCGGCAAAGGGCCGCCAACTTCAGCTCCAAACTGGTTTTGCACCCATGCCGGCCGAGGTTTTCCGGCCGCATTGAGGAAATAGTTGTTGGCGTTGAATACTCGATTCCTCAAATACTCATATACCTCACCATGCAGACGGCTCGTTCCTCCCTTCGTCGTGAGATTAATTACCCCACCGGCGAACCGGCCCCACTCCGCTCCCAGGTTACTGGTCTGTACCTTGAATTCCTGAATCGAATCCTGTGTCGGAATCAGCACTGGCAAGTTGATGTAGCCAATGTTCAGTGGTTGGCCGTCGAGATATTCTGCACTCTGATTTCCGAACGAGCCATTCACCTGGTAATTTCCCCAGCCAAATGGATTGACTCCGACCGGCGTACCCGTGGAACTGCCTTGGGGAATCACTGACGGCGCTAAAGCAATCAAGTTGAATACGTTACGCCCGTTGAGCGGCAATTCATTGGCTTTCCGCTGTTCAACCACAGTCCCTACGGTGGACGACTCTGTATCGATTGGAGATGCATCTCCCTCTACGGTCACGCTCTCGGAGGTGGATCCCACCATCATTTCAAAGTTCACTTGCAGCGCATCCTGCACGTGCAGAATGACGCCCGACTGGATCACCGCTTTGAAACCGAGTTTCTCCACCTCCATGCGATACCGTCCCGGCGGAAGGTCGGAAATGTAGTAAGTCCCAGTTTCGTTAGTGAGGCCTTGATAGTGGATCCTGGTACCGCTATTGATGACTGTAATCATCGCCCCTGAAATCACTGTTTTGTCCTGATCGGTGATTCGGCCCGTCAGCGAGGCGTCGGCGGACTGTGCTTCGAGCATGCCATGAAGCAGCACCGCCGACAACACTACGAGAAACGATTTACCCAAGGAGACACCTGTTCATTTGCAAACGCGGTTCGGCACGATCCCGACACTTCTCTTCAGAACGAAAGGCGAAACTACCACAGGCCAGACGAGCAGAGAACGGAAATCGCCAGTCCCGCCCCGATCATTCAGATACGACGAATATCGCAAATTTGTACCAGCCTCCGCTCACGTTTTTGTTGGTGGATCACGAAGAGCTTTTTGTCTGGAAAAGCATTTGCAATCTGATGTATGCTTCGCGGCACGCTTGCCAGAAGCTCAGTAGATGCATGGTGTGGTACTTCTATCCCGAGTTCCAAATTGTTGTTCAAAAGAGCTAGCCGTCTGAAAATGAGTTCTCCTCTGAATGGGCGCGCGCTGGCATTACCCGTAATATGGGGGACGGAGCGACCAGACTCCATTTCAACGCCCCAACCTGTTGAGGTTCGCCCACCCAGCGATGAGGAACTCATGGCTGGCCTCCAGGCTAAGGATCCCAAGGCTCTGGACCAGCTCTTCGGCAGGCACTCGAGGCTGGTGTTCGCAATTGCTCTTCGCATTCTGAATGACCGCAGCGAGGCTGAGGACGTCGTCCAGGAAGTCTTCTTTAGCCTCTATCAAAAAGCTATACTCTACGATCCTGCCAAAGGCTCGGCCAAAGGTTGGGTCGTGCAAGTTGCCTTCAGTCGTGCCCGGGACCGTAGAGCACATTTATTACGCCGTGGATTTTACTCTGGTACGGATGTCGAGACTTTGCACGATACTCTCGTAGGGCAGACCGATGTCGAGCACCAAGTCGGCGTAAAACTTGATTTCTCGCATCTACGGTCTGCTTTTGAAGAGTTGACAACCATACAGCGGCGTACGTTGGAGCTGTTTTACTTTGAAGGGTTGGATTTGAAAGAGATCAGCGAACGGCTTCGCGAGCCGTTCGGCAACGTGCGTCACCATTTCTATCGCGGATTGGAACGCTTACGCAAGAGTCCTGCGGTAAAGAGGCTTCGGGATAATCACAATGCATGAAAACCAACGTCTGAACGACCACCAGAAGTTTAAGGAACTGGCCGCTCTGGCGCAGGCGCGTAGTCTAACTGTCAGCGAACGAATCGAACTGAAGCGCCATCTCCAGTTGTGCGAAACATGCCGCCTAATTTCCGGCGAATACTCTCTCCTTAGTTCGCAAGGCATGGATTTTCTGGCGGCAGATTGCGAACACGTTTTGGAAGCCGAAGGCTGGGATCACCGACCGGCACAAAACGAACTGAGTTCGCGGATTCGAGAATTCGAGCATGGTGCGACAGCTCAGGCCGAGGTCGCCCTTCCCCATCCTGTCCGTTTTTTTTGGGCTAGGAACGCGGGCCTAAGATGGAGCGCGGCGGCGGCCGTTGCTTGCCTGCTGGTCGGGGTGGGTACGGGTGCGTACCAACTGGGCAGTCGCCGACAAGCGGTGCGCCTACAGATTTCAAACGCCGCTCTCGTATCTCCCGCGCCTACACTTCTTCAACAGCTCGCCTCAGAAAAGAAAACGGCCGACGACTTACTCGCCACGCAGACGTCGCAGATATCCCGTTTGCAGCGACAGATCTCCGGCGAGCAACGAGATCTTGCTGGATTGCGCGCCGCGCTACGTGAGGCCGAGGACCATTCCAGCCAACTCTCGGACGCCAACAGCAAAGGGGAAGCTCAATTTCGCCAGGTCTCTGACGAACGCGACAAACTGGCCGGCCAACTGCGTGATGCGGAAAAGGCTTACCTAAGCCTTCAACTGGAGTTCACCAGCCTCCGTGCGGAGCACGATCGTACCCTGCTGCATACAGCCTCGCTGGAATCGAAGATCGATGAACTTTCCGCCGCCTCTCGCGACCAGGACCGCAGGATCAAAGACAACGAACAGTATTTGGCTTCTGACCGTGATATTCGCGAACTTATGGGCGCGCGGAAGTTGTATATCGCCGACGTCTTCGACGTCGATAGTGGAAGCCATACCCGCAAGCCTTTCGGGCGTGTCTTTTATACACAGAACAAGTCACTGATCTTCTACGCCTTTGATCTGGATCGTGAACCCGGCGTCAAGAATGCCAGCGCCTTCCAGGTATGGGGACAGAGAGATGGCGAGTTGTCCGCGAAATCACACCCCATGAACCTGGGCATCCTCTACATGGACAGCGAATCAAATCGACGATGGGTTCTTCGGTGGGATGATCCTAAACAACTCGCTGAGATCGACGCTGTCTTCGTCACTATTGAGCCGAACGGCGGCAGCAAAAAGCCAACCGGGAAACCTTTTCTATATGCGCTGCTGAGAAAAGAAGCGAATCACCCCTAACCTGAGGGCTGAAGCTGTCCACTCTCGTCCGGTTTGTCTCTTGAATCCTTCTTTAACACTAACTTGGTACAACTCCTTTCATGTTCCCGTAACTATAGACAGCGATATCTCTTAAAACTTCGTCGGGATAGGTGTGGGATCCGACTAACACTTAAGAGTTAATCCAGAATCTGGAATATATCTCCCAAATTGTGAGGGTGAGACCATGTCGTCTCGAAGCCTGTCTGCCTCTGTTTTGTTTCTCACATTCGTCGTTGGCGTCGTCTTAACGTTGTCTCTCTGTGTTCAGGGACAGTCGACGTATGGATCCGTTTCCGGCGCTGTTACCGACCCTTCTGGCGCCGCCATTGTCGGCGCCCAGGTGACGCTCACCAACATGGGCACGTCGGAGAAGCACACCCAAACGACCAGCGACCAGGGTACGTACTCGTTCGTAAACGTAATCCCCGGGCAATACCGGATTGACGTGGAGAAAACGGGCTTCAAGCACTCTGCGCACCCGGATATCGCGGTCCAGGTGCAACTCGATACGCACGTCGAGACAACTCTGACAGTTGGCGCTGCCAGCGAGATCGTGGAGGTAACGTCCGAGACGAGCTTGTTGCAGACGGAGTCGTCGTCGTTGGGGCAGGTCGTGGAACAACGCAAAGCCAACGAACTGCCTCTGAACGGCCGCAACATATTCAACTTGATTACGATTTCTCCCGGAGCGGTTGCACAGGGTGGATCTGGCGGCTCGCCGGTGGGACAGAACCCGTTTAGTTGGGGCAACTACCAAATTGGAGGTTCGTTTGCGAATCAAGGCGCGGAGTACCTCGACGGGCAGCCTCTAAATATCGGCTACATCAACTTGCCGATCGTCATTCCTACCCAGGACTCTATTGGCGAGTACAAAGTGCAATATAACAATCAGGGCGCGGAATGGGGTAAGTTCTCCGGCGGTATTGTGAACCTGAGCACGAAGTCTGGCACCAACAGTTGGCACGGTTCCGCTTATGAATTTTTCCGTAATAAGGTGCTGAACGCCAATGAGTACTTCAACAAAAAGAACGAACTGGCAAACGGCCTGAAGAACGAGGCCCCACCGTGGTCGCAGAACCAGTACGGGTTCCAGGTCGGCGGGCCAGTGATCAAGGACAAAACTTTCTTCTACGTGAGTTGGGAACAGTACCGGCAACGGACGGGATCACCCTTCACCACGACCGTCCCGGCACCTGGGATGTTAACTGGGGATTTTTCTGCCGTGTGCACAGCGCCAACCGACCAGGGTGGTGCAGGGGGCACTTTCAACGGCGGTATTTGCAGCCAAGCGGCGGGTCAGCTCTATGACCCGTACACGGTGGACCAGGCGACTGGAATTCGCCAGCCCTACCTGAATAACCAGATTCCCACGACGGGCGGGGCAAACAACCTGGGCGAGTCCAGCCTGGCGGCAACCACGATATGGCAGAAGGTCTACCCAGCTGCCACGATACCGACCGCTGTAGTGAACAATTTCGTGAGTGCGGCCCCGGCCGGCGGTAACACCAACGAATTTGTCGCGCGTGGGGACCAAAACATCGGGGCTAATACGCGTCTGTTCGGAAGATTTGCCTATTACGGGTTGACTGATCTGGCGACCGATCCGTTGGGAACCGGTATGTGCCTCGATCGGTGCGCGGAACTTTACCACAGTAAGCTACTCGTATTGGATTTGAATCACACCTTTACTCCGACAACCATTCTCGACGTGAATCTAGGGGGAACACGGTTCGTCTATGCGCGGGCGCCCAAGCTTTCGGGCTATGATCTCACTCAACTGGGGTGGACAGCCGCCTACAACAGTCCCCCAAGCTCGATGCGCACACCACCTACGCCCGCTTTCCTGTACCCCAGTGATGTCGGAAAGTCACAAGGCAACAGTGCGATCGGGGATCACAACACGCAATACAATATCTCGCCTGCGCTTACCTTGATGAGAGGCAAACACACATTGCAGATAGGTGCCCAGTTCGAACTTGGATTGGACAATTACTTCCAAACCAATATCGCAAGCGGCGCGTTCGCCTTTCAAGGAAACTGGACATCAGTGAGTCCAACTGGGCTCCTTGGCTTTGGATTCGCGGATTTCCTGCTCGGATTAGCACAAAACCAAGGCTCGTTCGTAAATCAGACGGAAGGAGTTGCTCAGGTTCCTGCTCAAACCGCGGGCAGACAAGTCTACCGCGCTTTCTACGTGGACGACACTTATCGCCTGACCAATAAGCTCACCCTGAATCTGGGACTGCGCTACGAGTTGCAAGGAACGTGGTCGGAGCGTTTCAACCGGCTTAGCTTCTGGAACCCCAGTCTCGTCAATGCTACGGTCACGGGATGCAGTGGAACGGCAGGTTCCGTGTGCCCCGGCGACGCGTCCCTGGTTGGGTCGGGCGGCAACAATATTCCACTGGATAAGAAGGCGTTCTCGCCACGGATTGGGTTCGCCTACGCGCTGGACCAGAAGACCGTGATCCGCGGCGGCTACGGCATCTTCTATATTCCAAACTATGTCTCGTTTGGGCTCAACCCAGACAATGACATTGTAAGTCTGGCCACTACTGGCATCATTGCTACGACCGATGGATACATAACTCCTCACAGTACGCTGAACGGAACTGATTGCTCGTTTGCTAACGGAGGGACGCTCCCAAATGGCTTCGCTTGCAACGATAACTCAGGCCCATTCGGCGCACAGGGGATTCTGGCACCCCCCGGACGCGGCCCCTTTCCGCCTCAGACGCCCACCCTCTCGAGCTACGTAGCGGCAAACGGCTCTCCCACGTTGGCGCCCAACAAGGACCCCAAGTATGGGTACGTGGAGCAGTATAACTTCGACATCCAGCGCCAGCTGCCGGGCGGCTTCTTTGCCGATGTTGCTTTTGCGGGCTCACACGGCGTGCACCTACAGCAATACTCGACTCACATCAATCAGATTGGGGACTCGTTGGTTGCGACCGCCGGGGGTCAATACGACACTGCTATTGCGGGCCCCTGTGCTGGTGTTACCCCGCCATCTGCACAGATTGCGTGCGCGAACGGTTTTGTTACCATCGACCAACCAGTTACTAACCCCTTGGCCGGATCCCCAAACGCCAACTTGAATGGGCCCACGGTCCTTCAAGGACAGCTTAACCGCAGGTACCCGCAATATAACGACCTGAATTTAGCCGGGTTCGGCTGCTGTAGCAGCAGCTACAACTCTCTCCAGGCTACCGTGACGCGGCGGTTCGCGGGCGGCGGCACCCTGTTGGTGGCGTATACCAACGCGAAACTGCTGACCAATACCGATACCTTGACGAGTTGGCTGGAAGGCAATACTGGAGGCGTCGGACAGGTTCAAGACTGGAACAATTTAAGGAAAGAAAAGTCACTCTCCTCCCAGGATGTTTCGCAGCGTCTGGTGATCAGCTACGTCCTTGACCTGCCATTTGGTCATGGCAGAAGGTATGCGGCAGGTATGAGTGGGATCGCGGACAAGGCGGTTTCTGGTTGGGGAGTCAACGGCATCACCACTTTCCAAAAAGGTTTTCCGATGAAGATTCAGTGGGCTGGCACTTCGACCTCTTTGGAGGGCGCCAACCTGGGAGTCTCCAACATTCGTCCTGATGTTGTGGCCGGATGCGACAAGAACGCCGGTGGGGGCCACGTTGCGCAGTGGTTCAACACGTCCTGCTTTGCAGCCCCGCCGCAATGGGGCTTCGGCGACGAATCTCGTACGGATCCAGTACTCAGGACGCCCGGAATCAATAACTTTGATTTCGCAATATTCAAGCGCACGTCCGTTACTGAGCGAGTCGGTCTTGAGTTCCGTACCGAGTTCTTCAATCTGTTCAACCACCCGTATTTTGCCCCGCCAGGAAACGGCTTCAACGGTACCCCCACGGGCAACGGATTCGGTGCGATAACAGCGACTGTACAGAACGGCGTGGCTTCGCCGGAACGTCTAATCCAGTTTGCGTTGAAGTTGGTTTTCTAAGGTGTGCTACCAAGGCCGGACTGGGTATTCTCCCTAGTCCGGCTTTTTGATGCTCGGTGAACCCGGCAGACTCTGAGCGGTTGACGCGCTATTGGAAATATCAAAACCAATTCTCGCCTTTGCGCTCACCAGCCGACTGATTCGCCGTAGGTCGACGATTCTTTCATGGACAGCGCTCGTCGCTTCAAGTAGTACGCTGGACGCCATTCGACTTGCGTGACCACGCTCCAACCAGCGGCACGAAACTGACCACCGTGTTCGACGCCGCAACCTCTGCCAGTATCCTGTCTGGCAGCGTATTGAAGTCGCCCAGCGTTTCGACGGGAACGTTGAGTTGCTGGGCCAACGGCCTCAGACTGCCAAGAACCTCATAGATCAATCGCGTAAACTCCGCGTCGCTCCCCAGAGCCGTCTCCATATGCATGGTGGGTGCAGGCAGACCGACCTCCTGGAATATGCGGTAAAGAGCGGGTCCCATCTCGGGGTTAACTCCAGAGCGCAAAAAGGTCTTATGGATCGAAGAAAGAACTTTGGACCACAGTGCCAGCCGCGCGCCATCGGCAAGGAACGGAACCCATGAAGGTTCCTGGAAGGCCAGGACTCCACCAGGACGAACCAACTTGTACAAAGAGCGCAAGACAGAGGCAGGATCGGGAAGAAACATTAGGATGAAACGACCGACGGCCGCATCGAAGGGTTGGTCGCTGACGATTTCGCTCACATCAGTTTGGATGAAACTCACGTTGCGCAAGCCAGCCTCCGCCACGCGCGCGTTGGCACGTGCAATCGAACTCGCGTCGCGCTCGATGCCTACCACCTCGCCCGACGGCCCAACTATTCGAGCCAGTAGCAAAGCTACGTCTCCCACGCCCGAGCCGAGATCGAGAACTCGTTGGCCCGGACCAATGCCTGCTTCACGGAAGAGCCGCTCCGTGATCGGAGCAATGCGCGCAGCCTGCCGGATCAGACGGTCATGTTCCGCGTTCGTGTAGCCCAGCACATAGTTGGACCCCCTGGTCGCGATGTTCGTGGAGGTTGTTGCCATGCCATCTCCTTCTTGGATTAGATCCCTTGCTTGTGCACAATCGCCTCGATCTAAGTCGTTTCAGCTGGCGGTCTGCGCTAGATCGCCCACGACACGCTGCGGCCATGTCACCTGCTTCACTTCGCCGACCAGGAACAGCCAAGCGAGTACGCCCGACAGGCAGACTGCTGCGGTGATGACTAGCGCAACTTGGAAATGTCCAGTCCAATCTACGGTGAATCCGGTTAAGGCTGGGCCGACTATGCCTGCGAGATTTCCGATTCCGTTTTGCAAGCCGGTCCACCTTCCAACGGCTTGTGACCCAGCGAGCGTCTGTGAAAACGCCCAGAGACCCGAGTTACCTATCCCGCAACCCACGGCTGCAACGATGAGCCACCCTAGCGGAGAATGGGATCCCACCGAAGAGCAGCCCAGAAATCCGATTGCTGCCGTCGTCCATCCAAGAATCATTGCCGACTTGCGAACAACAGTGGTTGTTGCGCCACTTCTAATCCAGAAGTCAGTTAACCAGCCAGTCGCGAACGCCGAGATGGCGTCAACCGAGTAATACAGCGCAGCTATCTTCGCCATGCTTTGCATGGAAAGATGATGCTCGTGGACGAGATAAAACGGAATCCAGCTGATCGTGAAATATAACGGGTACGCGGTGCAGAAAGCGCCTGCGGCACTACCCCAAAATGACCTCTGTCGCAATATGTCAACGACTCGAGGAGCTACGGTCAGGGGGCGCGCCGCTTCTTCCCTTCGTGGCATCCATTTCATCCAGGCGGGCAGCCATACGAGACTGAGCAATCCAATTCCAATGAATACAGGCCGCCAGCCGTAGTTTGCCATTAGTAGTCCCGCGCCAAGGGTGCCCACAGCAGGCCCGCATTTCATCCCCGCAATGATGATGCCATTGGCAAACCCGCGCTGATGTTCCGGGCAATGGCGTACCAGAATCTTCGAGTATGCCGGAAACGCCACCGACTCACCGACGCCCAGCAACAGGCGCATCACCACCAGCATTGCGAATCCGTTGACTAGGCCAGTCGCGGCCGTCGCCACGGACCAGGCCAGGTACCCCGCCGCCAACACTCGATTGACATCAAATCGGTCAATGAACCAACCGCAGACGAACTGTAGTGCTGTGTAGGTCCAGAAGAAAGCGGAAAGCAGGATTCCCAGCCGTGACGCGGAAAGGCCCAGTTCGTCTTTCAGTAGCGGCGCGGCAATAGCAAGGTTTCCGCGATCGATGTAATTGATGAAAACGGAAAACGCCAGCAAGGCGAGCACGATCGGCAACATGGTTGATCGCTGGCTGTGAACCGCTTGCAACTTCGATGTGGTAAGGACTGTGCTGGCCATGGTCAAATCCGTGGATCTTTGTCTATCTTTTTGTTCGGAGCAGCCGCGTGGTTCACACCACCACGCGGCGGATTGCGATTACGGCCCCACGATGCTGGAGACCTTGCTGTTCACTCCGACTGCGGTGCAGAGCACTTTCCCGCCGCCGAGCGTCGTACAGCTGGGGCTCCCGACCGTGGTCTGCCCCAAACGCTGGAAGCCTGTCCATTGGGTGCCGGTGAATTCATTCACCCAGAGAGCGCTATCGATTACACCGAAGACACCGCACACGAGTTGATTCGTAGTGATGACAGCGCAACTTCCTTTCGGTCCGATCAGGCCTCCCTCGAAGCCCCAGCCCAACCAGTTTCCTGTTACCCAGATCTGCCCATTGAAACGATTGCCATTGAGACTGCTGTCCGTGCCTCGGGCGAAGCAGACTACCTGCCCGCTCTCCTCGATATTCGTGCAAGTAGGCTCGCCCGTAGCCCGGCCACCCAGGTTGAGGAATCCATCCCAGCCGGTCCCGTTGTACCGGTTCACCACGACGTTGCTCGAGGTGTCATTCATAGCGCACACCACGCGTCCCGCATCGTCGCTGCCGCAACCCGGACCCGAGGTCAAGGTTTCAGCTTGATTGTCAAAGGCGCTCCACGTAGTTCCGTTGAAGACGCTGGAGGTAAGTGCGCCGGTCACGCTGCGCGCCGCGCACAACACGCGCCCGCCGCCGAGAGTGGCGCAACTGGGGGCCGACGCCAACGAAGCCTTTAGTTTGACCTCGGCGCTCCAGGCGGTGCCGTTGAAGACGGTGGCAACCATGCCGCCATTCGAGGCGCGTGCCACACAAACTACATGGCCGTTACCGTCACTGGCACAACTCGGCGCGGAGCTGATTGCTCCCGCCAACTTGGTCCAGCCCGACCACGTCGAGCCATTGAACTGGTTCACCAGCAGGGCGTTGGTGAACCCGCTGGCGGCGCATACGGCTTGTCCGCCCGAGCTCGCAGTGCAGGACACATCCGAGTTCACCGTCGTCGATCCCAATGAAACAAACGAGCCCCACGTCGCCATAGCTGGGTACGCTTGCACCAGCAACAACAACCAAGTCAGAGAAACTGCAAAACGGATTTTCATGTTCGAATGCTCCTTAGTCGAAATCTCGAGTTTTGAGGAGAGGTCCCCTGGGTCTGCTCCTTGTTGGGGTTCGTCGGTTCATTCGTCAGATCACGAAGGGAATCCAGCGAGCGCGCACTTTGCGCATGTATTCCGCGTACTGTGGATCAGCACGCAGGAAGTTCTCCTCGACCAGGCTCTTGACCGGAATGAACCAGAACGCGCCAAGCCCCAGCAGCAATGCGTTCACTGGACTGAATGCCCGCAGCAGGAAAGCGATGTTCGTGAGAAGGCCGCCCGTATACACCGGATGGTGCATATAAGCGTAGGCGCCGGTGTCGACGATCTCACGCTGCGCGGGCACAAACCCGATGTTGCGGCCAAGGCTTACGCGCGCCCAGATGACGATCAGCACTCCCAGGAGCGCAATGGCGTCGGTGATCCAGTTCGCCGCCAGCGGTCGTCCCTGCTGCAGGAAAAACAGAACGAGAAGCTGCCAGTACGTAGCTACGAACGCCAGCAGCCAATACCAGGGATTGGGTGTGACTCGCTTCGGCGGTCGACGAATGACCATGGTCGCGACAAGAATCAGAACGTTCAGCGCCGACGCGATCAGCGGAAATCCGTGATGCCAGTGCTCATAGCGGTAATAGGCCAGGTATACCAGCGGCACGCAGGCGATGGCGGCTATCGTGCGATCCAGCCATGGCAATGAGAGCACGCGAATGAGGTTGAAGGAGAGATTGGGTGCCGTCGCCGGCACAAATGCTTGGTTGGTTGCCATGGAATCACCTCAGAGTAAAAATCGTTGAAATCACCAGTGCTGCTGCCGCAAGGTTTCGAGAAGTGGCGGCCCAGCAACTCCATCCAGTTATTTGCGTTTCGTAATCAAGGTGTCCGGAGCTAGGACTGCCGCTCCGGACACCGGTTGGAACTAATTGAGGTGGCAGACGATGGCGCCTGCTTCGTGTCCGTTCACGGCCTCGATGGACACAAACGCAAATTCGGTGCTTCCGATTACGGTGCCCTCTTGAGACCATAAGCGGATAAAGTTGACATTTGCCGAGTCAAAGCCGGTGCCGACGAAGCCGCTGAACGGTAATTCCACGGTGAAGGCCCCCGGAAATGGCGGCAGATTGCAAGCATTCTCCCCATAACTGGATGCAGTTGTGAACAGCAGCATTCCCATATTCGCCTCGCCGGTAAGGCCCAGATAGCGGATGCGTATACGATCGGCGGAGCTGAGGTTGACGCTCATCGGCGATCCGTAGCCGTAGTAGAGGTCGATTCTGGGGCTCGTTCCGTAGCCGGCGCTCAGAACCAGCGCGTGACCTAAGGTACTCTTCGTCTTAAACGCGTACGAGGCACTTTGATTGAACGGATTTTGGACGGGGCAGTCCGCAGGTGCGCACATCAGTAGACCAGCTTGCCGATTGCCTCCGATGATGTGAGCGGGGTTGCCATTCTGGGTGCTGCCGTGCGTGCCGAACTTGTAACCGGGAGATTGGTAGGCTCCCACAGTGAAATCGTCGATGACGATCTGAGCGCTGGCGAGTGAAGCCGCCAGTGCAACGAAGGCGAACAGCGATAAAGTGATTTGAGTACGCATGTTGTTTTCTCCCTGAGTTGTTTCGTTTCCGTTAAGGGGAAGATCTTTATGCGCTACAAGCGACTAGGGCGTGTCCGCCCAAACCGTGTTCTGCTTCTTACTAACAACTGCGGAAACGCGAGGGGAAATCGGGTCATCAATTTTCGGAAAGCGAAAAGAGGCCCGTGGAAGGCCTATTGGCGGGCGGTTTCTCCCTTCCGATGGGCATTGACTGGACCGGTGTGCGAGGCTATCTTTACGGACACGTCGTTTTTGTCCTAACTGCCTGTGTCTAAAGAACCTTCCCAACCGGTTAGCGAACTCCTCGTGCGCTGGAAACAGGGCGATCAAGAAGCACTGGAGAAGTTAGTTCCCTTGGTCTACAAGGAACTGCGCGACATTGCGCGACACCATCTACAGCGTGAGCGTCCAGGACACACTTTGCAGAGCGCGGCCCTCGTCCATGAGGCTTATTTGCGGCTCGTCGACCAGCGGCCTTTTGATACTGAGAATCGAGCGCATTTTTTAGCGGTTGCCTCGCGCCTGATGCGGCAGATCCTGGTCGACTACGCGCGCAGCCACGGCGCAGCCAAGCGCGGCGCGGACCGCATGGTTGAGCTCGACACCTCCATCGTGTTGCCGCAGGTGCGGAGCACAGACGTTGTTGCCCTAGACGACGCCCTCAATGACCTAGCCCGGCTGGACGAACAGCAGGGACGCAT
>Ga0137410_10001348_pt1 | contig 16836 bp, 16 predicted proteins | sample CZODoug1_16funga_FD_108878 | JGI IMG/M metagenome (GOLD analysis project Ga0137410, IMG submission 108878) | Vadose zone soil fungal communities from Angelo Coast Range Reserve, California, USA - CZODoug1_16fungal (Illumina Assembly) | ecosystem: Environmental > Terrestrial > Soil > Vadose zone... | reverse complement strand
TCGAGGCCAGGGCGGTAATCAATGCCGTAACTCCCCAGGACAACAGTAGTCCCAGCACTCCGCCCAGCGCGCACAGAATCGCCGACTCGATTAGAAACTGAAGCAGAATCTGACGTCTGGTGGCGCCCACAGCTTTTCGCAGTCCCACTTCAAACGTTCGCTCCGTGACACTGACCAGCATGATATTCATTACCACTATGCCGCCCACAATCAGCGTGATGAGTGTAATCGGAACTACAACCGCGGCAATGCTGCCCGTGAATTGATCAATCTGATTGTTGAGTTCTTCGACGTTGACCACGCCGAAGTCGTCTTCCTCGTTTCCATTGAGGCGATGTTTGATTCTCATGGCGACGCGCGCATCTTCGATCGTTGCCTGAAAGGTTTCGCGATTGCGACCTTTGCCGTGAATTTGCAAACCGTTGCGCCCGAAGATTTGCAGATGAGTAGTGACGGGAATGTACACGTGGCGATCAAAGGAGGAGCCGAAAAACGATCCGCGCTTCTCTTCAACGCCGACAACGCGCATTGGCAGTCCGCGAATCTTCAACAGCTTGCCGATGGCGTCGGTGTTGGGAAAAAACTTGTCCTTGATGTCGCTGCCCAGCACCACTACGAACGCCGAGCGTTGCACTTCATCGTTTGAGATAAACCTGCCCTCGGCGATTGTCTTGTCTTCGATGTCTACCATGTTCGCCGAAGATCCGAAGACCAGTGCGCCGGGAAATTCAACTCCATCTTGTTTCAGATCTAACTGGCCTTGTGCCTGGGCGCCAACTTCGGCGCACGAGCCGCAATGGTCGCGCACCCATTCATAATCGTCCCAATTGATTCGTTTGTTGCGCCGGTTCATGCGCTCAAACTCTTCATCCGACAAGCGGCCGCTCGCTGCAATGCGCGCCATCATGAAGTGGTTGCTGCCGAGAACCTTGGCCACTTTGTCGACGACGTAAGTGTTCAGGCCGCTGATTGAAGCCCCTACCGTTACCACCGAAGCGACCCCGATGATGATTCCGATCAAAGTCAAAAAAGCCCTCAGCTTGTAGGCAAAAATCGACTGGATCGCAATCCGCAGGGCGTCAGTGTAAAAGGAAAAGAAGGCTTTCATTGGTTGTTGAAGCTCGAGTGATCCTGCGAGCTATTCAATGTGCAACAGGCTGTACGTGAAAACGAGAACAAAGTTTAGAAGGATTTGATCGCGAAACCGCGGCAAAAGTTCCAATTTCATGTAACCGCCAGCAATGATGCCAGGGCGTCAATCAGGGTTTGAGAAGAAACCGCCCGGCTTTTAGTCGGCAAGTATTCTCAGTCTCTCTTCGATGTCGGTGCCGGTGAGTTTCCAATACCTTCGCTTGAGTTCTTTTTTACGCGACGCCTCTTTTGCCTGCGCATACGCAACCACGAGTTTGTCGACCTGCGGTCGAGCAAAGAATTGCAGGTACTGAATTTCGTCTATGGCCAGATCGGCCTGCCGTTCATCGGCGCTGATCACGGCGTTCATGGCTTGCGAGACAAACATCGATGCGGCGAAATTCAGACCCGCCGGCGGCCCCAATGCAAGCACAAAGCCCACGATCGTAGCAGCCCACGCGGAACGAGTGATGCCGATGGTTATCAACTGGTGCGGTTGACCCGGGCCTAGCGCGAGAGTTGAAGACTTTGTTGCCAACTGAAAAGCGCTCTTGGCGTTGCGCAAATAAACAAGAGCCGTCAGAAATGGAATGAATCCAAATATACCGATGCCCATGGACAGACCGAGCAAGCTGAAGGGCAGCAGAGCCATGCCTATCACTCCGGAAAACAAAGCACCCGCCATTAGCACGCCACCGGCGAGGCGAGGTGCAGGAAGATGCCCGGACAGAAGCAACCAGATGATCAGAACAAAAATCTCAATCCCGCTAACCAGGTAAGCGAAAGCCTGGTAGTCAGGGAAAAGTGCCGGGCCAAAATACGCCGATCTGAATACGATAGGATCGAAGACAAAGCACAGGATGGGAGCTACAACGCCGAACAGCACATCGAAAACTTTTTGGGCGTACGACGTAGGCGGCGAAAACTGTCGCCGCAAAAACCCGGGACTCTCCCAGGCGCGGCCGGCGCCGTCGCGATCGATTTCCAACGTTGTCATGTGACCTCCAGAGAGTGGGGGCCCAAAGAAGTTCCCAAAACGTTAACGACCTGGGCCCGGGTTTATTAACAGTCAGGTCAATTCAGCGGATGGCGCGGCTGCCGGTTTCAGAGAAAACTTTTCTGCCCAGCGGATGCGCCCCGTGACCTGCATGGCCACAAACAAAGTGACAACAGAGCCGATCGTTATTGCGAGGCCGGTGAATCCGTTGAGAAAAAAGGCATAGGAAAACATCACCAGGTAAACAAACTGCGCCAGCGCCGCCTCGCGACTCGCGAAGTGAAGCCCGACAACCAGTCGCAGGTAACTCACCACCAGAAAGACTGACACTGCCGCGGAGATAGCAAAGGCTACGTGAATAGAAACATGATCCACGAGGTAGGCCAGCAGCAGATGGAAAGAGAAAAAAGCCGCCGCCAGAAAGAAGTAGTTCATCGGATGAAGCTCGATGCCGCGCATCGTAGTGATGATCAGCATGAGAAAGAAGAAAAAGAACAGTGAGACGGGCGCGAAGAAGCTTATTCTGCCGGCTAGTGGTCCAGGCTGAAGCTTCTCCGGCATTACCATCGCGATTTGATAACCCGAGAGCAGATTCTTGTAAGACCAGCTGAGGTCCCAACCGGACGCTGTTTCGTGTTTTTCTGAAGGTGATAGGGTGTTATCCGGGAAATCGATACCTTTGAAGTTCGTCTTCATGTTCAGAGTGAAGTCGCGCACCTGGGTTACATCCTGACTGCCAAAGCTGTAGCGCCACTCATTCAAGCCCTGAGATCGATAGCCGGTTGTTAGTTGGGCGGTCTTTGCCGCCGGTATCTTCACGGTGCCTGTTGCCGCATTGGCTTCGTTCACAATCGGAACAGAAACGCCGTCTACCAGAAACGTGAGATCGTCGTAAATCGCCTGGGTAGTTGGAAACGGAAGTGTGAAATCGACCAGTTGTTCTTTGTTGCTGGTGTTGCGAAATTGGTAGGCGCCCGTGAAGGCAACTTTATAGGTGCTGTACCAAAGGAGCCCTTTTTGGCGATGTTCCAGATCGATGGCCACGTCGATGACGCTGCTTTCTAATGGCAAATTCGTGGTGACTTTCTCCTGAGTGGTCTTAACGATCTTCTTTCCGTTTTCGGTGCTTTCTTCCTTCTTAGGCACAAGTTCAGTATAGGAAGCCCTCGGCAAAGCTTGATTCTGCGGCGCGCCCCAGGTGGAGGCCACCCGGTCCTTCGAACTCGCCGCCGAATCATAGGTGCGAGAAAAAATGGTACCGCCCAGGATTGCCCAGGCGATAGAGGTACATACAAAAATGAAAGCGATGGCAATGATTCGTTTGGTCATACGAGTGCTCCCTTTAAGATTCAGGACGTTCAGACTCGATTCTCGTTTGCGATGCTCGGGCGGGCAATGTGGCAATCCACGCTCGATACATGTGAATAACTACGTGTGGTGGGATAGCTCATTAAACGTCTGAAAAATGAAAAGTTTCGTAAAATGGAAGTCCGCCTCCGAAACTGAACAACTTACGCAAACCTAAATTTGAAATCTCGTTTTCTTGTGCAGCAGACTGTTTTCATGACCGATCACGAAGTGGGTGACAAGTTCACCTTCGCGAATCAGCAGGGTTGGATTTTTGACGTCGGCGGGCAAGTCGAAAACAAGCGTGGTCGTATAAGTTTCGCTGGGACGCAAGGGTATCGTCATGGCAGTGCCTGCCGCTTGTGACTTTTCCAAAACGCGCTGAGCTTCAGGCGCAGGAAAGTATTGGTTTCCTTTCTCGTCGCTGACGGTGACGACGCGCGAGTTTGGATACAGCAAGGCCTTGCCTCTGGTCGAGCTGATCGTGTCTTCGTCAAAGCGAGTTTTGATCGTCACTACGCGGAACACGCCGGCAGCAGTCGCCTGATTCGGCGCATCGCCAAGAGTCTTGCTGTCGTGCACGTCGATGACGGAATAGGCCAGATGGCAGTCGATTTCGCAGAAGTGTTTTTCCTCGCCTCGCGCCAGCACCTTGTCACTGCTGGCAAACGAAAAGATAAACAGGAGGACAAGATACAGCCCGGCCACCAGCGTGATTGTTAACAGGGATAGTTTCGTGAGCCAAACCTTTTTTCTGATAACGGAATAAATAAAGGCGAGGCCGACCACAAACAGCAGAAAGCCCGTTCCCAGAAACGCCAACGCCCCTACCGGCGCTGCGAGATTTACGTTCGTGTACATCGTGGTCCTCCTCGGCTAGTTGCAAAGCAAGTCAAAGCGCTTTGCCATGCAAAGCCAGCGAGCAAAAAAAGAGATGCCCGGCTAGTTGTTGCGCATCTGGTGAATGATGGTTTCCATGTGGCTCAGATAGTTTTCGAGCGCGCGCCGGCCCGCCACAGTCAATTTGTATTCCGTTTTTGGCAAGCGTCCCACAAACGACTTGGTGCAGGCAATATACCCGCCATCTTCAAGCTTGCGTGCGTGCACGCTGAGGTTTCCGTCCGTCGTATTCATCAAGCTCTTGAGATCGTTGAAGGTCAACGATTCGTTAGCGCCGAGCGCGCTGACAATTCCCAGCCGCATGCGCTCGTGAATCAAGCGGTCGAGACCCGGAGCGGGATGCCTGGCCTTGGCAGCGCGCACCTCCTGCACGTCCGTACCAGCATCGCGCTTTTTCTGAGTTGAATGTTTTAGTGCCGAATGTTTAGCCACCATACCTCCTCGCAATAATCACTCCGAAAATAATATGCAATCCACCGAAGCCGGCAGCCATAAACCAGTTTGCAAAACCTGCGGGCGCCAGGAACGCTGCTGCACCAAGCGCCATGAAACAGAGGCCCATGATTGGAACCGCACTCACGGAAAACATGCCACCGGTAACTACGCCCGTTCCATAAAGCAACAACCACAGACCGGGAATCGCGTTGGTTAAGCCGGCGCGATAAAGCACGACAGTCACTATTGCGCCGGCGAAAATTGGCGGCGACAAACTGAACGCGACCTTGCGGCCCGGACCGGAAAGCAAAGGCAACTTCGCCGCGCGAGCCTTTCGATCAATCGACCAGCCGGCGATCAGCAAAGCGATGATCGCCTCGGCAACCCAGACCGCGAGCCAGCCCTTAAATGTTTTCTGCTGCGCTGAGATCAAAGCCGCCACCAGCGCGGTGACGCCGATGGCCACCTGTCCCCAACCGGAAATGCCGGTAAAGGCAGTGGCGCGCTCCATCGTCTCGCGAATGTACTGGAGATTGTCCATCGCCCGTTCGTGCAGCGCGGGCGGCTCTTCTTTTTGCGGGATGACCAGGTGAATCGAGCCCATGTGCGGATATTACGCAAAGGTTCGTAATGGTGTCAAGTACTTTATGAGGCAAAGGTAAATAATGTTTTGAGCCGGACGAACGCCACGGCGGGGCAGGATGCTTGTTGCCTGGCAGTTTCGAAAAAATGAAAGACTTAGGCGCGGGCAGCGCTCGAGGCGATAGCGCGCTGGGCCTTGGCAACTGCGCTGTTACGGCGCCAGCGCACGATTAGAATTACCAGCGCTCCGGCTCCGACAATGAGACTGATGAGCTGCGAAGTTGAAAGGCCGGTCGCGGTTGTCAATCCAAACAAGTCGCCGCGTGGATCGTCACGCAGAAACTCTATCGCGAAGCGGATGACTGAGTAGAGCAGTGCATAGGCCAGAATTACTTGTCCGCTAAATCGTCTGCGTTTGTGTAGCCACAGCAGGAAGAAAAACACTACAAGCATGGCAAACGATTCGTAGAGCTGCGTCGGATGCAGGTATGCGTTAGTAGGCACGCCCGTGATTTGATTTCCCAGCTCGGTAAACTTCACGCCCCAGGGAAGGCTTGTGGGTTTGCCCCAGCAACAGCCGGCCGCGAAACAGCCTTGTCTGCCGAAGAAATTTCCGATTGCGATGCCCGGCGCGCAGGCGTCGGCCGTCTTCCACCAGGGAAGTTTGTAACGGCGCATCAAAAAATAACCAGTCAGAATTGCGCCAAGGAGTCCGCCGTAAAAAACTCCACCCGAGCGGAGGAAGTCGAGCGAGAGAAGTTGCAACGGATGATCGCGATATTCAGGCTCGGTAAAGAACATGAGTATCTTCGAACCGATAAGCGAAGACAGCAGCATCCAAAGGCAGAGGTCGTAGATCTTTTCGCGCGGTAGTCCATCGCGAGCGGCGAGCTTGACTGTGATCAGGATTGCGCAGAGGAAGGCCAGCGCCAGGAATACACCGTAGGTGTTAATGGGGAAATTGCCAATGCGAAAGAGTTCGGGATACATAAGACGTTGATGACTTAGGAAGATCGTTTAGGGGCGGGCGTTGCCCGCCGGTTCAGGAAGTTGATTCGTTTAGAGGCGGGCGTTGCCCGCCGGTTCCAGCAGCGAATAAATCCAGCTCGTTTTATTAACGGGGCATCGGCGGGCAACGCCCGCCTCTAAACGGTAGTTGGGAGGGGCGGGGAATGCCCGCCTCTAAACAGCTAATTCTTGTTTTTTCCTTCCCGCGAAAACCAGATCATAAGCGAGCAGCAGCGCGCCAATCGAAATGCTTGCGTCGGCGACGTTGAAAGTTGGCCAATGCCAGGAGCCGGCGTGTAAAACGATGAAGTCGATTACGTAACCGAGCCGAACGCGATCAGTCAGGTTACCCGCGATTCCCGCCAGCAGCAGCGCGCACGCTCCGAGGACGCGATCGTCGTTTCGCGGCGTGCGCAGAAAATAAAAAAGCACGGCGATTGCGGCAGCGATCGCCAACACTACGAAGAACCAGCGTCCAAAGGCCCCGCTCTCCTGCAACTGACCGAAAGCGATACCGCGATTTTCCGTGTAAACGAAATCCAGCAGGCCGCGAATGATTGCGCGATCGTCGCCGAACCTGAGTGTGCGGACAGCCCACGCCTTGCTGGACTGATCGACCATGTAGATGCCAAAGCTGGCGAGCAGGTAACCCGCCCGCCAACCAAGGCGAGTGCGAACGCTTGAAGAAACCTCCGAAGTATTAAGTTCATTGCCCATTTATTGGAGTTTGCGCTTTTCCTGGTTCGCGGCTATGCCGTCTGATGTGCGGTGGCGGCTCTGCCCCACCGACCAGCCGCTTTGTTTCCCTTGGGCTGCGCCCGCAGCCAAAGCGCCGTTGGGCGCGAAATGTTTATAGACTAAAGACCTAACAATTGCTTTTTTCTGCGAGAAACCGAAACGGTTTCGCTCTCGCAGAAGGATCTTCTCAATAGGTTTGGGTTCTATAAACATTTGGCTCCTAAGAAGCCCCGAGCAGTCGGCGCCAGTCAATTTTCAAAGCTTCCTCAATTCCTCTTTAAATTCCCGCGCCGCTCTGGTCTTCCTGGGTTTCAAACTCTCCTGGTGAATCGAAGCTTGATTCAATCTCTTCAAGCGCCGCCACGCAGCGTTCACAAACGTCGGGGTAACGCATTGATTCGCCGACACGTGTGGAGTAGTTCCAACAGCGCTCACACTTTTGTCCCGGGGCTCGAGTCACGACTATTTTCCAAACGCCAGTAAAACCGGCGTTTCCCCCGTGAGCGACTATACCTTCCATTTTAGTCAGCTCAACCTGAGACACTATAAAGATGTAACGCAACTCGTTCTCGTAGCCCTTCAAAAACTCATAGGTCTCGCCAGCCACTTTTAAATCAACCTTCGCTTCAAGTGAGCTGCCGATCTGTTTCCCGACTCGTGCCTCTTCCAGCGACTGCAACACATCGTCGCGAATTTCGAACAGCTTTTCCCAGCTTGCCAGCAAAGCTTCGTCGCCCTCACCTTTCGCTTCCGGCAACAAAGCGAGATGAACGAAAGCCGGTCGCGTGTTGTCCGGCGGCAGGTTTTCCCAAATCTCGTCAGCGGTAAAAACCAGCAGCGGCGCCAGCATTCGCGCCAGCGCGTCAACGATCCGGTAAAGCGCTGTCTGCGCCGAACGCCGGGCGTGGTTGCGTGGCGCGAAAGTGTAGAGCCGGTCTTTCAGGATGTCGAAGTAGCGCGCCGACAGCGTGACCGTGCTGAAGTTGTAAAGGGTGTGATAGACCGTGTGAAACTCATAAGCTTCGTAAGCGTCACCAACGGTTCGAATCACTTCGTCAAGCTTAGCGAGCGCCCAGCGATCCATTTCCAGCATCTCTGCCGCGGGGACGCTATCGCGCGCCGGATCGAATCCGTTCAGGTTGCCGAGCGCGAAGCGGGCGGTGTTGCGCAGTTTGCGGTAGCCATCAGTGACGCGTTGAAGAATCTCCTTAGAAGAGCGCATGTCGTCAAAGTAGTTTGACGAGGCGCACCACAGCCGCAGGATGTCGGCGCCCGATTCTTTTATCACTTCGTCCGGCGGCACTGCGTTGCCGCCCGACTTGTGCATCTCCTTGCCCTGCGCATCGACAGTCCAGCCGTGTGTGATCACGGTATTGTAGGGCGCGCGATCGTGAGCCGCGATGCCAACCATCAGCGAAGAATTAAACCAGCCGCGAAATTGATCGCCGCCTTCGAGATAGACGTCTGCCGGCCAACGCAATTCTTTGCGACTCTCCAAAACCGCAACCGATGAAGAACCGCTATCAAACCAAACGTCCAAAATGTCAGTCTCTTTTGTGAAGTCAGCAGCGCCGCAATTCCTGCAGGTGTAACCTTCCGGCAACAGTTCACGCGCTTCCCGGATGTACCACGCATCCGATGATTCTTTTTCAAAAACGTCGGCCACGTGTCGGATGATCTCGGGCTCGGCAACTGCCTCGTTACACTTCGCGCAGTAGAAAACAGGAATTGAAACTCCCCACACGCGTTGCCGCGAGACACACCAATCCGGCCGGTTTTTGAGCATGTTCCGCATGCGCACCCGGCCCCAGGCAGGCAGCCATTCGACGCGCTCGATCTCCCGCAGCGCAGCCTCACGCAGAGGCACGGCAGACGATGCGGCGCTGTCGGAAGTGCTCTCGGTGAAGTTTGTGCGGTCACGGCCGTCTTCATCTTTCTCTACCGTCGCGCCGCCGGCGTGGTCCATCGCGATGAACCACTGCGGCGTGGCGCGGAAGATCACCGGATTCTTGCAGCGCCAACAATGCGGATAGCGGTGATCGTAACTCTCAGTGAACAGCAGCACGCCGCGGTCGCGCATAAAGTCGACTATCTTCGGATTCGCTTCGAAGACACTCATGCCGGAAAAATGTTCGACGTCCGGCGTAAAGTGACCGGAGTTATCGACCGGGCAATAGATTTCCAGTCCATAACGTTTGCCGATCACAAAGTCGTCATGGCCATGGCCCGGCGCCGTGTGCACCGCGCCAGTCCCGGCTTTGCTGGTCGCCTTCTTGTCACGCGCCTCGCTTACGTCGAGTTCAGTCTCCGCATCCGCTTCGCCGCCCAGCGTCACATGCTCGCCGACCATCAACAGCGACGGCCGATCGATCCAGGGATGACGGCATTCGAGGCGATCCATTTTTGCACCCGGAAACCGGGCGAGCACTTTCGGCTTCAGCGCGTTGCCGTCCGCGTCGCGCTCGAAGAGGCCACACTTCCCGACAACGGCGTCGAGCAATTCCGAAGCGACAATGTAAACTTCGTCACCGCTCTCAAACGCCGAGTATTCAAAATCCGGGTGAACTGCGACGCCAAGGTTGGCCGGCAGAGTCCACGGCGTAGTGGTCCAGATGAGCACAAAAACTTTCTTACCAGCGAGCGCCGGATCAAGCAACGCCGGATCGCTTGCCAGGGGAAACTTCACGTAAACAGAAGGGCTCGTGTGTTGGTGATACTCAACCTCGGCTTCGGCGAGCGCGGTCTGATCATGTATGCACCAATAGACGGGGCGGGCGCCTTTGTAAACGTAGCCGCGCTCAACGAAGCGAGCAAACAGGCGCGCTGTCTCCGCTTCGTAATGATTCGACATCGTCAGGTAAGGATTATCCCACTCGCCCAGAATGCCCAGCCGCTGGAAGTCGCGCGTCTGCCGTTTCAAAGCCTGCGAAGCGTGCTCGCGACAAGCGCGCCGGATAGCCACGGCCGGCATGTTTGCCTTCTTGGCGCCAAGCTTGCGGTCGACGTACAACTCAATCGGCAGTCCATGACAATCGTAACCGGGCACGTAAGGCGCGTCGTAGCTCAGCATGTTGCGCGATTTCACGACGAAGTCTTTGATGATCTTGTTCATCGCCGTGCCGAGATGGATGTCGGCGTTAGCGTAGGGCGGGCCATCGTGCAGTATGAACTTCTCCGCGCCCGCGCGCGCTTCGCGAATCAAATCGTAGAGGCGCACGTCGGTCCATTTCTTGAGACGCACGGGTTCGCTTTGCGCCAGATTCGCCTTTTGCGAGAATCCGGTCTTCGGCAGGTTGATGGTCTTTTTCAGATCGAGTGGTGTTTCAGTAGACATAGTTTCCAGCTTCAAGAATCAACAATACTAACAGCAGAACCATTTGGCCGCCAAAAATGACTGGCGAGTGCAGTTTCCTCGGTTGATTTAGTCTCTGTGAGGTTGCACAGAGAAATCAAAAACTCGAACCACGATCCGCGAAGGATGCAATGGTTCGAGTTTCTTCAAGCCGTCAGTGGCGCCGGAGGTCAACCGATAAACATCTCATCCTCTCCATAGGTTTGGTTAATTGGCTTCGGCAAAGGGGCTACGAGAACTTCGAGCCCGCGGCGAAAGCCCGCCATAATCGCGGCCAGCTCGCGCGCCGGCTCGACGACTTTCCTTTGAATGAAATCGGTCGTGGTAACCACCTGGTCATGCGTTCGGTCTATCGTGCGACTCACCAGTTCAACTTTATCGCGCGCGTCGTGGGCCGTCTCGCTCACAATCTCCCTCAGCTCGCCAACTTCATCCTTGATGATGGCCAGCGATTCGGAAAGATTCTGTGTGGCTGTCGAGAGATGCGTCGACACGGCGCTAAACTGTTCGGCGATCAGTTTTCCCTGCACTGCAATTTGTCGCCCCTGTTCACTCATCACCGTCATCCGCTCGATCAAGGGCTCGAGTTTTTGCTCCAGGCGATTAACGGATTTCACGGCGCGGTTAACGAAGACGGCAATCGCCACCATCGCCACCGCGATGATGATGAATGACAACGCGATCACTACCATCACCCAGAACATCGGGTCGTTAGGGCTCATTTGTAGCGCCAGGAGAGACATGCGTCATTTGCGATTTCCAATTGCCGATTGCCGATTTCCGATTTCAGCTTTCGACTCCAGGTCAACGACCAATCGACAATTGGCAATCGGCATTCGGAAATGTTCTAGTTGGGTTTCTCGGTGTACTGAGGAGCCGCCTCAATCCTGCCTGACAGTTCCGTCTTGCGTTTTTCTTCCTGATACGCTTTTTTCCCGGCATCAATCGCGGCCGCGACCGTGCTGGTCTTGCGCGCTGCGGTGTCACGAGCGGTCTGCGCTACCTCACCAACTTTTTCAGCAGCCTGCGAATAAGCCTCGGAAGCCTTGCTCGCCGCCTGCGAGTAGACGTCGGAGGCTTTGCTCGCCGCCTGCGTGTAGAGTTCGCCGGCGCGCTCGCGAGTGGATTCGTAATATTCGCCCGCGCGATCGCCAAGTTGCTGGGCCGCCTCGCGCGACCGGTCGATGCCCTTGCGGGTCGCGTCGGCGAGGTCGCCGCGGAGCTCCTGACCGGATTTTGGTGCAAAAAGCAGAGCAATCACGGCTCCAATACCGCCACCAATCAGCAGATAAGTAAGACGAGTGGAAATGCTGTCGCCAGAGTCGCGTCGATAATCATCGTGTCCCATAAGAGATTCCTTTCCTGAGAAGCAAGGCCACCAGGCATTGCGAGTTAATGCTAAATGTTCGGTTTCAGATGTTGACTATAACAAACCCCAGCGAAGCGGCGCAAGAAGATGGGCCAGCGCTGATTGCAGTTTGAACCGAAAGCTCAGAGTCTGGCTCTTAAACCGCCGATTCGCGATGTAAGGCATTTACGCAGCCGGCAAGGGTCCTGCGGCTACGAGCTTCTTGCGGCGGGAGTCTACAGTTAAGTTCAGGCCTTCAAGGCTTCTCGCTCCGAGTAGAAGCAGGTCGCCTCTTTCAGCAAAAACAACCTCGTCTATGGTGAAGTGTTTGTCGAGGCGGATGATCGCGAAGCCGACGCTGCGCGTGACCTGCTGGCCGTTTGCCATAACAAACGGAACGTCTTTTTTTTCTCTACCGACACCTATCTTTTCCAAACTCTTGGCGGGCGCCCAGGTGTATTCACTTCCCGTGTCTACGAGCATTCTCGACAAGACCACAGACTTGCTCCGATCAGAGACGTTCTCAATCTTGCATTTGGCATAAAAGGTTCCCATTGGTAGCGGGCCCACCTGTACTTTGACTCATTATCTTCTCACTTGAAAGACAGCGCAAGAAGACCGGATCAGTTACATTGCTACTCGCTGCGCTTGCCGTTGTATTGATCGAGTTTGCGGTAGAGGGTCTTGCGGCCGATGCCGAGCGCGCGGGCGGCGTGAGTTTTATCGCCCTTGGTGTAATCAAGCGTGGCTTCGATGGCCTGTCGTTCGATCTCATCCATCGACGAGGGCACGGTAACTTCAAACGTGGTCGTGCGTCCTTCGCTGGCCGCGCGGGCGCGCTCCACTTTGATGCGGTCCTGTTCCTGTAACGCGACCTTACTGATAGTCTCCGGCAAGTCCTCCAACTCGATCTGCCGGCCTGAGGCAATGATCACAGCGCGCTCGATCGCGTTTTCCAGCTCGCGCACATTACCCGGCCACTCGTAAGTGATCAATGCCTGCAACGCATCTTTGGAAATGCCCGAAATAAACCTGCCCGTCTTCTGTTTGTAATGCTCGAGGAAGTGGATGACGAGCGGATGAATGTCCTGCGGACGTTCGCGCAGTGGCGCCAGGACGATGGGAAACACCGAGAGACGATAATAAAGATCGCGACGAAATGTTCCCGACTCAGTTGCTTGTTCGAGGTCTACATTTGACGCCGCGATCACGCGCACATCCGCCTTGATAACTTCGTTGCCGCCGACGCGCGTAAACTCGCCGTCCTGCAAAACGCGCAACAGCCGCACCTGCGCCGACAAACTCATCTCGCCAACTTCGTCAAGAAACAATGTGCCGCCGTTTGCTTCCTCGAATCTTCCCAGACGGCGCGCGCGCGCGTCCGTGAAGGCACCCTTCTCGTGGCCAAACAGTTCCGACTCCAGCAGCGTTTCGGGAATCGCGCCGCAGTTTAGTTTCACGTAGGGCTGGTCCTCGCGACCGGAGTTGTAATGGATCAAGTTTGCCAGCAACTCTTTGCCGGTGCCTGACTCGCCCTGAATCAAAACAGTAGTTTGCGTGTCCGCAACGCTCAGCGCTAATTCGATCGCGCGCCGAATAGCGCCGGTCTGCCCGATGATCCGGTCTTCGCCATAGCGCTCATGCAGCGCGCTGCGCAGGTGCATCACTTCCGCGGATAGCTGATCGCGTTCGAGCGCCGTGCCGACCTGATCGGCAATGCCTTCAACGAGCGTCACCTCGTGATCCTGAAAACCCTGACGCGCTTCGCTCCAGACGAGGCCAAGCAGTCCGAAGGTTTGTCCACCGACTCGCACGGGAGCAACGAGCGCCGCGCGTCCGCCGAGGATCGAGTTGAACATCAAGCGAAACGGAAACGGCAGATCGCTGTCCAACAGCCGCAGCGTTTTTCCTTCCGCCAGGACTTCCATCGCGGCGGGAAATTCAGTGACGTCCAGTGCCTGGCCGTGGGCATCGATCAAGCCCTGCACGCCGTCGGTAGTTGCGTGCGGTGCAGCTTTGAAAGCTACCAGACTTATGCGTCCGCCTTTCGGATCGAGTACACCGAGCGCGGAGTAGTCAGCCCCAACCAGAGCGATCGCGCGCTCAAGCACCAGCGAGGAGACTTCGCGAAAATCAGAACGCGCATTGAGTGCGTTGGCAATCGACAACAATGCCCGCTTCGTTTCCGCTTCGCGCTCCTTGTCGAGGTAGAGACGAGTGTATTGATAACCAACCGCAATTTGCCGTGCGATCGATTCCAGAAACGAAACTTCATCATCAAGCCAGGCGCGTAACGTGCGCGTCATGTGCAGTCCAACCAGACCCAGGACATCGTCGCCGAGAATAACCGGCACCACCAACAACGAGCGCGTGCCCAAACTCTTCGCGAGAAAACGCACTTTATGATCGAGGCCGGCAGCTGAAGTGTCGTCGAGCCGGATGGGCTTGGTGATATCGACGTGTTCGGAAAGTTGCCGTAGTTCGAGCGGGATTGCCGTCCCTAAACTTGATGGAACATCGTCGGTGGCGCGCCATTCATGGCTGATGCGCAGCTCGCTCGGCGAAGTGAGTTGAATGACGTCGCAGCGATCGACATTCATCATCCGGCCCAGTTCAGAAACGATTACGTTGAGGAAGCGGTCCAGATTGATGGTAGTCGGAAGCGTCAACGCGAGGCGGTTGATGATGCCTTCGCGCGCCTCTTGCATCTTTATCTTGCGTTCGAGGGAGAGAGATTTTGCGGTGTCTGACATCGGCGTGTAGTTCGAGCGGATCATAGCGAACCAGAGATGAAGTTGCAAAGCGAGCACCGCTCGTGAAGCCTTCTTTGCAAGGCCGTCGCGTGGCCCGTATAATTTCTGCCAGGTTCTGGTCAGCGAGAGCGGAGCAGCGAGTTTATGCCGATCTATGAATATGAGTGCCGGAAGTGCAAGGCCCATCTCGAAGTGTTTCAAAAGATGAGCGACAAGCCGCCGGTCAAGTGTCGCAAGTGTGGTGGACGTTTGGAGAGACTGCAATCCGCGCCCGCAATCCAATTCAAAGGTTCCGGCTGGTATGTGACTGACTACGCGGGCAAGAGCAGGAAAGCGGCGGAGAAAGCTGAGAAAGAAACTGCCGCCCCAACCACATCTGCCGATGATAAGAAGTCTGATAAGTCTGACAAGCAAACCAAAGAGAGCTCCCCGGCAAAGAAAACTTCCGAAAAAGCTTCCCCAACCAAAGTCCCCAGGGGTGATTGAAGCGCGCGTCCTCGGCGTGCTGGGAGCGCAGACATCTTGTCTGCCCCAACTTTCCCAGCCAAGTAGCAGCAGGCAAGATTCCCTGCGCTCCCAGCTTAAAGCGGCGTTAAGTTGATGTCTCAATCACGATTTGACCAGGCGGGAAAAAAACACGCAGCCGAAAAATGTTTCCGCGCGCGGCTCAATGGCGTGGTGGCATTTGTAGTAGTTTTGAGCTGTTGCGGCAACCTGATGGCCCAGGCCGGCCGGCGTCCTTCGACCTCGGGACAAGGTGGCGTGCTGGTGAGCATTGTTGCCCGGCACACCGACAAGTCTGCCGCGCAAATCTCCGCCAAACAGCTTTCCGTCTACGACAACGGCGTCGAACAGACGATACTAAACTTCACTCCCGATCCTTCACCGGCGCGCATCGTTTTGTTAGTCGATAACTCCCTAACTATCCGCGCCGACGTTGAAAAACTGGAACGTGCGGCACGCGAGTTTGCTTACGAGATCTTCGAAGGCGACAAGTTACTGATCGTCGGCTACGACGAGGAAGCGGAGATCGTTTCCGACTGGACCGACGATGCAAAATCCATAGAGACTTCACTCAAGCTGTTCAGAAAAAAAGGCCAGCCACATCTATTTGATGCGGCGAGCGCGGTGATCGAGCAGTCGCTGCGCGCCACGCCCGGACAGAAAAAAGTGATCGTGGTGATCAGCGACGGGCTCGACCGGGGCAGCAAGACTTCATTCGAAAGAATTCTTGCTGATTTACAAAAACTGGACATCACGGTTTACGCCGTGCAGGCGCAAGATCGCACTCGTGGCGCGATTCGGCGTGATGTGCCCAAGCCGAAGCAAGTGATCGACAAGCTGGCGGAAGGAACCGGCGGCGCGATCTTTTCAATCGATGAGCCGGCGTTGGCGGCAAAGAGTATCTGCGACGAGCTTAGAAAAAACCGCTACGTGCTTTCCTACCTGCCGTCGAGCGCGCCGTTTGGCGAAGCGCGAAGTTTGCTGGTGCTTGGCGATGAGGGGATTGCCGTGCGGGCGAAAACTGCGCAACAGCCTAACTGACGGTGAAGAGTGAACAGTGAAAAGTGAAGAGCAAGAATTTTGGTCGGCTTTTCACTCTTCACCCTTCACTTTTCACCGCTTTCTTGAATAGAGATAGAACAGCAGCGCGATAATTCCCAGCACCAGACTCTCCATGAAGACGAAGAAACGCGGCACGAAGATGCCATCTTCCGTGCGTGAGTCGGAGTAAGCGATAAAGGTTCCGAAAGCCAATCCCGCCGCCAGCCAGATGAATTGTCGTTTTGCGTCCCACATAAAAACGGTGAAAAGTGAAAAGTGAGGAGTGAAAAGTAAACAGCAAGCAGCAACGGCTTGCTGATTGCCGTCTGCTTTTCACTCCTCACTCTTCACTTTTCACTCTTCACTGCTATTTCAGTACCCCCGAAAGCCAGTGCATGATGTTCAGCGCCAGTTGCCGGTTATCGATGTTTGGGATGTTCATGCCGAACGGTTGATTGTCGCTGCCGGTCAATTGCGCCGATAGCATTGCCGCGTCACCCAACACAACCACGCGCCCTTTTCCCAGGCGGAAGGCAATGCCCTGCGCACGACCCGCCGCGGAACTGCTCTTTGCCGGCGACCCAATTTGATCGACGGCGGTGTCGGCAAGTTTCAGAAAGGCGTTGCTGCCTTCGGGCCCTTTCAGCGACTGGCCGGTAAAAACGATTACCCTATTCACACGCTCAGCATCGCTACGACC
>Ga0137410_10001343_pt1 | contig 16862 bp, 12 predicted proteins | sample CZODoug1_16funga_FD_108878 | JGI IMG/M metagenome (GOLD analysis project Ga0137410, IMG submission 108878) | Vadose zone soil fungal communities from Angelo Coast Range Reserve, California, USA - CZODoug1_16fungal (Illumina Assembly) | ecosystem: Environmental > Terrestrial > Soil > Vadose zone... | reverse complement strand
AACTGGGAACCGATCACTGACGGCTCCGTCTTCGGCACCGGCTCCGTCGGCGCGATTGGTTTGTCGGATTCCGATTCGAACACAATCTACGTCGGCATGGGTGAGTCGGCTATTAGAGGAAATGTGTCCCATGGCGACGGCGTCTACAAATCTACAGACGCAGGCAAGACCTGGAAACGGGTTGGGCTTGAAGACACGCGCCAGATTTCGCGCATCCGCGTGCACCCAAAAAACCCGGACACTGTTTACGTTGCGGCACAGGGCCACGTTTGGGCGGCAAACGAACAGCGCGGCATTTTTCGTTCAAAAGACGGCGGTAAGACGTGGCAGAAAATTTTTTACCGCAGTGACAAGGCCGGAGCGTCTGATCTAATCATCGACCCAACTAATGCAAACATTCTCTATGCGGGCTTTTGGGAAGTTTATCGGAAACCCTGGACGCTCGAGAGCGGCGGCGCGGGTAGTGGAATCTTCAAATCAACCGATGGCGGCGACACCTGGACCGAGATCACGCGTAATCCGGGTTTGCCTAAAGCCACGATCGGCATCGTCGGCATTACGGTGTCGCCGGCAAATCCCGATCGTCTGTGGACCATCATTGAAGCGGAAGATGGCGGCGTCTTTCGTTCGGACAACGCCGGCAAGACCTGGACCAAGACTAACGAGCAGCGTAACCTGCGCCAGCGCGCCTGGTACTACTCGCGCATCTATGCGGATCCGAAAAACGCCGACACCGTTTACGTTTTGAATACCGGCTTCTACAAATCGAACGATGCCGGCAAAACGTTTACTCCGATCTCAGTGCCGCATGGCGACAATCACGATTTGTGGATCGCGCCCGACGATCCGAATCGCATGATCAATAGCAACGACGGCGGCGCGAATGTTTCCTTCAACGGCGGCAAGAGTTGGACCGAGCAGGACCAGGCCACGGCGCAGTTTTATCGCGTCGCGTTGGACAACGATTTCCCTTACAACATCTACGGCGCGCAGCAGGACAACTCAACCGTGCGCATCGCCAGCCGCACCACCGACTTTGGCATCACGCGGACGGATTGGTACGACGTCGGCGGCGGCGAGTCTGGCTGGATCGCGCCTTCGCCGAAAGACTCGCAGATTGTGTTTGCTGGTTCGTATGGCGGCTTGATTACTCGTTACGACCATCACACCGGTCAACTGCGCGACGTGTCGCCTTATCCAAACAATCCAATGGGCGCAGGCGCGGATGTTTTGAAATACAGATTTCAATGGAACTTTCCCATCCTCTTTTCGCCCCACGATCCAGACACCTTGTACACTGCCGGCAACGCGCTCTTCCGCTCGCTGAACGACGGGCAAACGTGGGACGTGATTAGTCCTGACCTGACGCGAAATGACAAATCGAAGCAGGGAGCTTCAGGCGGTCCGATCACTAAAGACAACACCAGCGTTGAGTATTACAGCACTATCTTTACGGTGATGGAGTCGCCGGTTCAGAAAGGTGTTATCTGGACTGGCTCGGATGATGGACTGGTTCAGGTCACGCGCGATGGCGGGAAAAACTGGAGCAACGTCACGCCGCCAAAAGATCTGATGCCGGAGTGGATCCAGATCAACTCAATCGAAGCTTCGCCAAACGATCCGGCAACGGCTTACGTTGCGGCCACGATGTATAAGTGGGACGACAACCGCCCATACCTTTACAAGACTAACGACTACGGGAAGAGTTGGAAGAAGATCACCAACGGCATTCCCGACGCGGCGTTTACGCGCGTCATTCGCGAGGACCCAAACAAGCGTGGGTTGCTCTACGCCGGCACCGAGACCGGCCTATACGTTTCCTTCGATGATGGCGCCAACTGGCAGTCGATGCAGTTTAATCTTCCCGTGGTGCCCATTACCGACCTGGCGATCCACAAACGCGAACAGGATTTGGTTGCGGCGACGCAGGGACGCTCGTTCTGGGTGTTTGACGATCTGCCGCTGATTCATCAGCTGATGGATGCGGGTGGCATGAATGCAGTGAAGCAAACGAAACTGTTTCAACCCGAGAATCCTTACCGCATGGACGGCGGCAGCCCGCAGCTTCCGGCCACCGCGACGATTGGACGGAATCCCGCTAATGGAGCGGTTGTCTACTACTCGTTGAAATCGAAACCAACGACAGACGTGGTGTTGGAGTTTCTCGACTCGTCGGGTAAATCGATCCAAAAGTTTACCGGCAAAGCACCGCAAGCAACGAAGCCCGGAACCGCGCCGCAACCATCGTCCAGTGCATCACCGGCGGCCGGAGCCCCGGCTTCGCCGACGCCAACGCCGGGCGCCGGCCCTACCCCACCCGAAGAACCGCAAGCGCCATCGGGCGAAGAGTCGGAAGGTTTCGGCGGCGGCAGGCAGCCGCGCGTGACGACGGAGGTCGGGTTGAATCGCTTTGTCTGGGACTTGCGCTATGCGGAGGCAGTTCGTTTTCCGGGGATGATTTTGTGGGCGGGCGAGATACGCGGCCCGCGCGTCGTGCCCGGCATGTATCAGGTCAGGCTGACGGTGGATGGCAAGACAACGAGCGAGAGCTTCGAAGTGAAATCCGATCCCCGTTTGCAAACTTCCGCGGCCGATTGCGCGAAGCAGGTTGAGCTTGGGCTTAAGATTCGCGACAAGGTTTCGGAAACGCACAATGCGATCATCCAGATTCGCGACGTGCGTAAACAGGTGGACGATCTTTTGAAACGCGTCGCGGGTCAGCCAAGCTACAAAGTGATTAACGATGCCGCGACAACGCTGAAGAAAAATCTCGCGGGGGTCGAGGAGAGTTTGTATCAAACCAAGAACCAGAGCAGTCAGGATCCTTTGAACTACCCGATTCGGCTCAACAACAAACTAGCGGCGTTGGCGGGCGTGGTGCAAAGCGCTGACGCGGCACCAACCGATCAATCGTATGCCGTTTACGATGAGTTGGTGGTGCAGATTGATGCGCAGTTGGCGAAGCTGGGACAGATCATGAAGACCGATGTGCCTGCATTCAATCAGCTGGTGCGTGACCAGAACATACCGGCGGTGACGGTGAAGCCTCCGCCTAGTCAGTAGTTGGTAGCCGGTAGCCAGTAGCCCAAGCATCTTCGGGTTTGCATTTTGGTAGTGCTCCATTAGATTGCAACAATCTAATGGAGCACTACCTACATTTTGGCCCGCTTGCCCTTGGTCCTGCTTGGGTGTAACCTTGCAGCCGTTCCCAAAAATCGCAGCGTCTCCTGCAATTTACTCTCCCAGTATCAGCCCCCTGAGAATAAACGTGCCCGATAAAAGCAAGCGCGTCATCAAAGGTCTTGTTTGAGTTGCACACCGCGCTCAGGATTGGCTCGACAAAACGATGAAAGAGTTTTGCGACTTTCGATCACAACACGCGAGGAAACGAAGATGAAAAAACTAATTCTTGTTTTGTTCATAGTGCTAGGTTCTGTCTCTATCGCTGCCGCCGACACCATTTACTTGCGCGGCGGCACGACTATACGCGGCACAGTGCTCGGCTTCATCAATGGCCGCTTTGCCATTCAGGTGAACAGCAACACTACCTTGACAATAAACCCTGCCAATAGAAGTCAGACCACCTATCCGACGACGCGCACGGTCAGCGCCGGCGAGGTGATTTTCCTGCGGCCGCGCGATATCGATCGCATCGAGATTGACGGCCGTTCGCTTGATGACGCGCGTTATCAAACACGCACAGTCGACGTGTCGCTTGGTCCAAATTGGATTGACACGGGCGTCGATGTCAGACGGGGCGAGCGCATACGAGTTGACGCGTCGGGAACGATTTATGCTAACCGCACGCGCATCACTCCGGCGGGTTTGAACACGACGGATCCGAATGCGCCCTTGCCGCGCGGTCCGGAGGGCGAACTCATCGGCATCATCGGTAACGACCACGACTCTCCCGTCATCGAGATTGGCTCCGGCCGCGAATTCGTCGCCGATCGCGATGGCCGTCTCTATCTGACGATCAACCGCGGTAACTATACGGACGCGCGTGGCTCTTATAACGTTCGGATCCGCAAAGAAGTTAATCTGACGGCAATGGCCCCAGGTGACGACAGTCGCAATCAGAACGATAACTACGATCCATTCGGACTGCCGGATGAATCAGGCACGGGAACGGCTCCAATTCGTTCGCGCGAGCGCGAAACCTCCAATCCCGGCAGGCGCACCAACCGAACTCTCGAGCGCGTTATTGATGTGCCGGGCAATCAGCCGCGCGGCGTGGATACAGGAATCGATCTGCGCACCGGCGATCAGGTGACCATCACGGCGACGGGAAGTGTAACTGCCGGCCGGCGCGCCGGAGTAGTTTCCCCCGAAGGCGGACGGCAAAGCGCCGGCGCAGTATTCGGCGCTACAACTTATCCGGTGCCGACCGCGGGAGTCGGCGCGCTGATTGGTTACATCCTTCAGCCCAACGGCCAAACCTCGCAACCTTTCTACATCGGCAGCCAGTCAACCTTCACCGCCCCGGTCGACGGCAGACTGTATCTGCTGGTCAACGATGACAACTACAGCGATAACAGCGGCAGCTTCAGCGCGCGCATCGTTTATCCCGACTACCGATAAGCGGGCGCCGGGGAACAAGGGAACTGGGGAACTGGGGAATAGGGGAAAAGGGGAACGGGTAAAGGGGAAGAGAGAAGGTGCGAAGGGCGAAGAGAAAGCCGTAACTGTAGAGTGATGGCGACTACATTCTGCCCATTCCCCTTTGCCCATTCCCCTTTACCCGTTCGCCTTTTCCCCTATTCCCCCATTTCCCTGTTCCCCTCTAAGATCGGGCGTGTTAAGATTCCCTCCATCATGCATGCGGATGTAGTCATTATCCGATTAATCTTTACTGGAATTCTCGTTGCCTCTGGATACGTCCTGAAACCTATCAGTGGCAATGCGTGGCTCTCCGCCGCCGTCGGCGCCGTCATTGCTATCTGCATAATTTTCTTCGAACGAAGAATCAGGCGCGCCTCTTTGAAGACCCTGATCGGCGCCGCGGTTGGCTCGATTATGGGAATTGTCGGCGCCTTTCTAATCGGGTCTTTGATTAGCCGCCAGGAATCGCCAGCGGTCGCCGCTGAAGTCAAAACTTTTGTGACGCTTGCCCTAACGTTCTTCATGGCTTACGTGGGCCTGATGGTCGGGGCCGCCAAGGGCGATTATCTGGAACTGTCAGCCCTGGGCGGGATACTCACCGACAAAGCTTCTCGTCGCGATCTGAAGATTCTCGACACCTCGGTGATCATCGACGGCCGCATCGCCGACGTTGCCGAGACGGGTTTTCTGACCGGCTCTCTGATCATTCCGCAATTCATCCTGCGCGAATTGCAGCAGGTAGCCGACTCTCCTGATTCATCAAAACGTCAACGCGGCCGGCGTGGTCTCGACATGCTCAACCGCTTGCAGAATAACAGTTCGCTCGACATCCAAATCGTCGAGACGGATTTTCCTTCTGTGCGCGAGGTTGACCTCAAGTTGATCGAGCTTGGTAAACAACTCGACGCGGTGATCGTGACCAACGATTTCAATCTCAACAAAGTGTCGCAACTGCGCGGCGTAAGCGTGCTCAACATCAACGAACTGGCAAATGCGCTCAAGCCCGTCGTGCTTCCAGGCGAAGCGATGCGCGTATTCATCCTGAAAGAAGGGAAGGAATACAATCAGGGCGTTGCCTACCTTGACGATGGCACGATGGTCGTTGTGGATAACGCGCGCCGGCTGATCGGCAAGAATGCCGACATCGCGGTGACGAGTGTCCTGCAGACAACTGCCGGCAAAATGATTTTTGGGCGACTGTGGGAGGAACCGGAGAATGGTTCGCCAGGCGGCGAGCAACGTATTAACGGATCGGCACGGCGCCAACCGCGCGATCCGCGCAGCGGACCGATGCCCGTCCGCATCACCGACAGCGAGCCAATAACGGAATCCTAGAAACTAATTTCGTTTAGAGGCGGGCATTGCCCGCAGTCTCAACGTTGCACCGGCGGCCAATGGCCGCCTCTAAACTATCTAACGTTTCAAAGCGTCGCGATCATTACCCTCCTAACCGATGAAGTGAATCTCTGATCGATCATCGCCGTTCACCTGTCACTTGCTTATGAATGTCGCAATCATCGCCGCCGCCGGGCGAGGCACGCGGATGGCAGGCAAGCGGCCAAAGCAATTTCTGGAGCTAGCAGGCAAGCCTATTATTTTTCACACGCTCAAAGCTTTCGAGCAGTGTGATGCAATTCAGGAAATCATTGTGGTCGCCGCCGCGGAGGAAATCGCCGGCTTGCTTTCCCTGGCCGGCAAATACGATCTGCGGAAGATCAGAGCGGTAGTGCTCGGAGGAGCAACGCGGGCCGAGTCTGTGCTCAACGGTTTGCAGGCTCTCGATGAGGCGACGGCCGAAGTCGTCGCCGTTCATGATGGCGTGCGTCCGTTCGTAACGCCGGATGAAATTGCGCGCACCGTCGAGGCCGCGAGGCTTGCAGGAGCGGCGATCCTGGTTTCTGCTCCGGTCGATACAATGAAAGAAGTCAGGGACGGAACCGTGTTGCAGACGCTCAAACGCGCCGAGTTGCGCAATGCCCTGACACCACAATGTTTTGACTATAAACTACTTCGCCGCGCCTACGATGAGGCGGACGTTTCCGATCCGGAACTAACGGATGAAAGTTCACTCGTGGAACGTCTGGGCGTGAAGATCGTTACCGTTGAAGGAAGTTCGCGCAACATCAAGATCACGCGGCCGGAAGATATTCTGATCGCGGAAGCAATACTGAAAGCAGTGGGCAGTGGGCAGTGAGCAGTGTGCAGTAAACCCAGGCAGCTTATCCATGAGACGGCTACAAGTGATTACTAACGAACCACTATCTGCTCACTGCCTACTGCCCACTGCCTACTGATTTTATGTTCAGAATCGGCATCGGCAATGACACGCATCGACTGGTTGCAGGCCGGCCACTGCTGCTCGGTGGGGTCCACATTGCCAACGACCGGGGCGGCGAAGGCCACTCTGATGCCGATGCTCTTTTGCACGCAATCACTGATGCGCTGTTGGGCGCGCTTTGTGAAGGCGATCTTGGAATGCATTTTCCAGATAACGATCCGCAGTGGAAAGACTCGAGCAGCGTGCAGTTACTTTCGCGCGTGGCCTGGCTGGCGCATGAGCGCGGCTTTCAGGTTGTAAATGTCGACGCTACGATCATGCTCGAGAGGCCACAACTCAGACCTTATGTCTTGTCGATGCGAGAAAGCATCGCGGAGGCCCTGGGCGTTGAGCTTTCATACGTGAGCGTGAAGGCGAAGACCAATGAAGGCCTGGACGCAGTAGGGCAAGGGGTGGCCGTTTCGGCGCAAGCCGTGGTTCTGTTAAAGGCGAGTTAACCTGTTATCGTGATCTGAGGACTTCTCTGTGCAACCTCTGCGTCCTCTGTGTCTCTCTGGTGAGTAGTTGTCGCAGATTATTCACCACAGAGAGACAGAGGACGCAGAGGTTGCGCAGAGATTAAATCAGGAAACAACCCAAATTGAGGGGCAACGTTTGAGACCACAGGACGTAATTCGCAAAAAGCGCGACGGCGAGCAGCTCTCGCGCGATGAGATCAACTTCTTCATCGAGGGCGTGTCGCGCGGCACCATCGCCGACTATCAGATCAGCGCCTTGCTGATGGCCATCTACCTCAACGGCATGAACGATTCCGAGCAGGAGATGCTGACTGACGCCATGCTGCATTCGGGAAACACGCTGGATTTTTCCGACATTGCCAAACCAAAAGCCGACAAACATTCCACGGGCGGAGTCGGCGACAAAACTTCGCTCCTGATTGCGCCCATGGTTGCTGCGTGTGGTATCTGCGTGCCGATGATTTCCGGGCGTGGCTTGGGCCACACCGGCGGCACACTCGATAAGCTCGAATCCATACCCGGTTACCGCGTCGATCTGAGCGCCAATGAATTCGAGCGCGTACTCAAGACCGTCGGTTACGCCATGTCAGGACAGACCGCGGAATTAGCGCCGGCGGACAAAAAGATGTACGCACTGCGCGACGCGACCGCCACCGTTGAGGCGATACCATTGATCGTGGCTTCGATAATTTCAAAAAAAGGCGCTGCCGGCCTCGATGCCATGGTGATTGACGTGAAGGTCGGCTCCGGCGCTTTTATGCGCGATGAAGATCGCGCGCGAGCGCTGGCCCACGCGCTGGTCAGAACCGGAAACGCTTGCGGCATTCGTACGCGCGCGTTGCTCACCGACATGAATCAACCACTGGGACAGGCAGTGGGAAACTCGCTCGAGGTCAAGGAGTGTATTGAGTTGTTGCGCGGCGAGGCTGCGGCGGGCGCGCGTCCGGTCCTTGATCTCTCGCTCGAGCTTTCCGCCCACATGCTGGTCCTCGCTCTCGTGGATGATTCTCTTGAAACAGCTCGCGGTCGGTTGCAAAAAATTCTGAGCTCCGGCGCGGCGCTGGAGTGTTTTCGACAGAATGTTGCAGCACAGGGCGGCGAGCCACGGGTGTGTGATGACCCGGACGGATTTCTTCCTTTGGTGAAGGAATCGTTTAAGGTAGAATCGCCGCGTTCTGGTTTCGTTACCAAAGTTAATGCAGCCGAGATCGGGCATGCGATTGCCGCTATCGGCGGGGGGCGTGTGCGCATCGACGACGCGATTGATCCTGCAGTCGGTTTCATCGCTGAAATCAAAATTGGGGATCGCGTTGATTCTGGCGAGGCGCTCGGCGCAGTTTTTTGTCGCGACGGATCGAAGGCCAGCGAAGCCGCCGAGCGCATTCAGGCCGCCTACGAAATCAGCGATCAACTCCCCAGGGAAATACCGCAACTAATGAGGGAAGTGATTAACGAATGAAGCTCGTATTCTGCTCTGCGCTAATTGTTATCTGCCTGCTGGCGATTTTCGGTTCCGCCTGCAACCGCGGAAGTTATGGCGCCGACGACAAGTCGAAGGTCCACGTTGGTATCGTATTTGATATCGGCGGCAAAGACGATCGCTCGTTTAATGCGGCGGCGTTTGCCGGAGTCAAGTGCGCTGAAACAGGGAAGTGGCCCAACGGCACCGATTGCGGCAAGCCGGCGCTCAATATTGTGTTGCGCGACATCGAGCCGGGCAATCCGACTTCAATTGAACCGGCCATGCGCGCCTTTGCGGAGCGCGGCTACGATCTGATCATCGGCGTCGGCTTCGCGCAGGCGCCAATCATGGAGCAGGTAGCCAAGGAGTATCCGAACATTCATTTCGCAATTGTCGATGGCGTGAGCGAGCTGCCGAACGTGGCGTCACTTGTATTCAAGGAACACGAAGGTTCATATCTCGTGGGCATGCTGGCAGCAAAGGCATCCAAAACCGGCACGATCGGATTTTTGGGCGGCATGGACATTGGACTCATTCATCGTTTCGAAGGCGGTTACGAGCAAGGAGCGCGCGCAGTTAATCCCAGCATCCGTGTCATTCAAAATTACGTCGGGGTCACCGATGCCGCCTGGAACAACCCAGGCAAAGGAAAGGAACTCGCACTGGCCCAGATCGGCAAAGGCGCGGACGTGATTTTTACCGCCGCCGGCAATTCCGGACTCGGCGCTTTCGACGCGGTCGAGCAGGCAGGCAAACAAAACGGACACGCTACGCATTTTGTTATCGGCGTGGACTCGAATCAAAACATGGTCAAGCCCGGGTTTGTGCTGACCAGTATGGTGAAGCGAGTTGACAATGCCGTCTATTCGATTGTGCAGGATGTGGTAAACGGAAAATTCCAGGCGGGGTTTCATGTATATGGTTTGGACAAAGAAGGCGTGGGTTATGTCGTCGATGAAAACAACAAAGACCTGGTCACCCCGGAGATGATTCAGCAAGTAGAGGATGCGAAGAAGAAGATTATCGCCGGGCAGATCAAGGTGACGGACTTAATGATGAAGTAAACCTGGGAGCGCAGGCATCCTGCCTGCAGAAGCGCCGTCAAGCGCGCAGTGCTTTCGGGTGAATCTCCGCAGAAATTGTTCGCGCTTCGCGCTCATTGCGGACAGGATGTCCGCGCTCCCAGCGTATGCTCGAGTTACGGAACATAACCAAGCGATTTGGCGACGTCCTGGCGAACGACAACGTAAATATTGTCGTGAAGCCGGGAACGATCCATGCCATCGTCGGCGAAAACGGCGCGGGAAAATCTACTGCGATGCGTATCGCCTACGGCTTTTATAAGGCCGACAGCGGCGAGATTCTCGTCGACGGCCAGGTGAGACAGATTGAAACCCCACACGATGCGATTGCGCTCGGCATCGGCATGGTCCATCAGCACTTCATGCTGGTCTCAACCATGACTGTAGCCGAGAACATCGTGCTTGGCGCCGAGCCGGGAACCGCAGTCGCCCTCGATCTCCGCAAAGCATCTGCCGATATTCAAAAACTGTCCGAGGAATTCAAACTCGCGGTCAATCCGAACGTCATCGTTGAGCATCTTTCCGTGGGCCAGCAACAGCGCGTGGAACTGCTGAAAGCGTTGTATCGCCACGCTCGCCTGCTAATTCTCGATGAGCCCACCGCCGTCTTGACGCCGCAGGAGGTTGAAGAGTTTTTTGCCATTCTGCGACGTATGCGAGCGCAGGGAAAAACCGTCGTCATCATCACGCACAAGCTTTCGGAAGTTCTGGCAATCTCGGATGAAGTGACTGTGATGCGTGATGGGAAAGTTGTCGGTCGTTTGCAGACTAAGGAAACAAACGCCGCCGAGTTGGCCCGTCTGATGGTTGGACGTGAAGTTCTGCTTCGGGTTGAGAAGTCGGAAGCCAAACCGGGTGCGAGCGAGCTAAACGTCAAGGACCTTTCCGTGGTCAACGCCCAGGGAGCGAAGCGCGTCGATAACGTTTCGTTCGCAGTGCGTCAGGGCGAGATTCTTGGGATCGCGGGAGTGGAGGGTAACGGTCAGACCGAGTTGATTGAAGCACTCGCCGGGTTGGTTGCCGCTTCACAACTTTCGGGCGAGGTTCGTCTGGAGGATCGCGACATTACTCGAGCTGACGCGCGTTCGCGGCGCGAGTTTGGCATTGCACACATTCCCGAGGACCGCCACCGTCGCGGGCTGTTGCTTGATTTCAGTCTCGCCGAAAATTCCATACTCGGCGTGCATTACCGAAAACCTGTGGTCTCCTTCGCCGGGGTGTTCCTGGACGATCAAGCCATACGCGCTCGCGCCGCCGAGATTATTGAAGCCTTTGATGTTCGTCCGGCAAATCAGGAATTGCCGGCCCGGGCGCTTTCCGGCGGCAACCAGCAGAAATTAATTATCGGGCGCGAGTTTGAGTTGGACCCGAAATTGCTGCTCGTGTCGCAGCCAACCAGAGGCGTCGATATTGGCGCCATCGAGTTTATTCATCGCAAACTCGTCGCGCTGCGCGATGCGGGCTGCGCCGTGCTGCTCGTCTCCGCCGAGCTTGAAGAGGTCACCACGCTCGCGGATCGATTGCTGGTGATTCACGAAGGCCGCATCGTGGGCGACGTCGACCCGAAGGTGGCAACCATTGAAGAGATTGGTTTGTTGATGACGAGAGGACACTAGGGTCATTGCTGATTGCCGATTTGCGATTGCCGATTTCAAAGAACCAGGTGCTAAGTTCAATCTAAGATCTCAAATTTGAGATCTCAGATCTCAGATCCCAGATCTGAAAACAAATGAAACTTTTACGCGAGCTCTTGTTTCCGCTGGTTGCTGTCATCGCCGCTTTTGTCATCGGCGGAATACTCATTCTGATCATCGGCGACAATCCCATCGAGGCCTATAGGCTTCTCCTGGGCAGCGCGCTTTCCTGGCCCGACGGTATTGGCTACACGCTTTTTTATGCGACGCCGCTCATCTTCACGGGACTCGCCGTGCTTGTCGCTTTTCGCTGCGGCCTGCTCAACATCGGCGCCGAAGGGCAATTGTATGTCGCGGCTTTTGCCACCGCCTGGGTTGGCATCACGCTCGCCAATCTTTCCGCGTGGATCCTCCTGCCGCTCTGCTTCGCGGCTGCGATCGTGGCCGGCGGCGTTTGGGGCGCGATACCCGGCGTATTGAAAGCGCGCTTCGGTTCGCATGAAGTCATCAACACGATCATGTTGAACTTCATTGCCGTCGCGCTCGTCAGCTATTTCACGCAGTATCACTACAAAATACCCGGCGATCCGATTATGCAAACTTCGCCGATTGGCGGCGGCGCCCACATCGCCCGGCTCGGCAAAATCATTCCCGCATTTCCGGAGCGCATCCCGCTCAACCTGGCATTCATTCTCGCGCTCGTTTGCTGCGTGTTGGTTTATCTATTTCTCTGGCGCACCAAGTGGGGCTACGAATTACGCGCTACGGGCAGCAATCCCACGGCGGCCGAGTATGGCGGCATCTCGATTCGCAAACAGATCATCATCGCCATGACGATTTCCGGCGCGCTCGCCGGCATGGTTGGGATTAACGAAGTGCTTGGTTATCGCTATCGCTACTACGACGGCTTTTCCGCCAACTACGGCTTCACCGGTATCGCCGTGGCTTTGCTGGGACGGAACCATCCGGTGGGCGTTTTGCTGGCGGCGTTGCTGTTTGGCATGCTCATTCGCGGCGGAATATTTGTTGATGCGTTTACTAACAACGTGACCAAGGATCTGGTGGACGTGCTTCAGGGAATAGTGATCCTTTTTGTCGCCGCCGAAGCGTTACTCCGTGGTCCGTTTGGCAAATTTGGTTTGCTGAAACGCTCGAAGGTGTAAATCCCTCGAAGGGGTAAATCAATGGCTGAGATTTTTACCATAGCGCTCATCTGGTCGAGCATTCGGCTGTCAACACCATTAATCCTGGCTGCGCTCGGCGGACTGTTTTCGGAACGCTCTGGTGTCATCAACATTGCGCTGGAAGGAATGATGCTGGCCGGTGCGTTTACGGCCGCGGCGGTGACTTATGCGGCGGGCAATCCTATCGTCGGACTCGCTGCCGGAATGGCCGCGGGGACTTTGATTGCCGCGATTCACGCCGTCGCGTGCATTCGTTACAAAGCCGATCAAGTTGTTACCGGCACGGCGATCAACATTCTCATGATTGGCATGCCGGCTTTTCTGAGCGGCGCGTTCTTCCTGTCGTCAGGCTCTACACCGCAGCTCCCCAGGGATCAATTGATACCGTGGCTGCCGATATGGATCGCCTTCCTCGTGGTCCCGCTGAGCTGGTATGTTCTTTACAAGACTCCGTTCGGATTGCGTCTGCGTGCGGTGGGCGAAAATCCTGAAGCCGCGGATGCTGCCGGTGTGCCGGTCGCGCGAATGCGTTATGCGGGCGTGTTATTGTCCGGCTTGCTGGCGGGAATCGGCGGCGCTTATCTTTCAATTGGCCAATCGTCTCTCTTTACGCGCAACATGACGTCCGGGCGCGGCTTCATTGCGCTGGCCGCGTTGATCTTCGGAAAGTGGCGTCCGTTTCAAACGTTGCTTGCGTGTTTGTTATTTGGTTTTACGGAAGCCATCTCGATTCAGATGCAGGGTGTGGTGAAGCTTCCCTCCGGAGAAGACATCCCGGTCCAGTTTATTCAGATGGTTCCTTATGTGCTGACGATTGTTGTGCTGGCGGGCTTCATCGGCTCGTCGCGGCCGCCACAGGCGCTCGGCATTCCGTACCAGAAAGAGAGGTAAGTGCAGCCGCCGCCGAGCGGTTAGGTCAGCACAGCAGGCGGTACTGACTTAACCCAAACTGAGTTAAGAGCAATGATGGTTGAAGCAGCTTCATCGGATCTCTATTCGCGTGCTGAAAAGGCCGCGCGCGCAATTCGCTCGCACACTGCTGCCGAGGCGCGCATTGCGCTTGTCTTGGGCAGCGGCCTGGGCGGCTTTGCGGAAGAGTTTGAAGACTCGATCTCTTTGCCCTATCGCGAGATTCCGGGCTTCGTGTCGTCGACTGCCCAGGGACACGCCGGCAGTTTGGTGATTGGAAAGGTCGAGGGCATCCCTGTCTTGGCAATGCAGGGGCGAGTGCACTACTACGAAGGCTATTCGCTCGAGGAAGTTACTTTTCCAATCAGGACTTTCAAACTCCTCGGCATCGACACGCTGATACTAACCAACGCCGCGGGTGGAGTTGACGTAGAACTAAGTCAGGGCGCCTTGATGGTGATAAGCGATCATCTCAATTTGATGGGCGCGAACCCTCTGCGTGGTCCAAATGATGAACGCTTTGGACCGCGCTTTCCTGACATGTCGGAAGTTTACTCGCGAGAGTTGCAGGAGCTCGCAATTGAAGAGGCGCGCTCTCTCGGTGTCACCTTGCGGCGCGGGATTTACGCCGGACTCGCGGGACCAAGCTACGAAACGCCCGCAGAGATCCACATGCTGCGAGCTTTCGGAGCCGATGCCGTGGGGATGAGCACTGTGCCCGAAGCGATCGTCGCTCGCCATATGGGCATGAAGGTGCTGGGTATTTCGTGCATCACCAACATGGCCGCGGGCATCAGTGAAACTCCGATTAACCATGACGAAGTGATGGAAACGGGCCAGCGTGTGCGAGAGACGTTTACGCAATTGCTGCGGCGGGTGATCGCCAAGGCGCCGCAGTAGCGACAAGAAGTTCAGAGTTCAAGCTTTAGCTTGCAATTTAAAAAAAAATCACAACCTAAGGGTTGAACTCTGAACTGCTGGAGTGTTTTCCACAGTTCAAGCATATTCTTTCTGTTAAGCGAGAACAGTTTTTGTGAGTCTAATCATCGGCATTTCCGGCGGCACTGGATCGGGCAAAACTACGGTAGCAAACCGCATCCTGGAAACGGTCCGTGCGAGCGAAGTCGTCTTCATTCAGCAGGATTCTTATTATCGTAATCTCAAGGACCTGCCACTCGACAATCGGCAGCTTGCGAACTTCGATCATCCCGACTCGCTCGATAACGATCTGCTCGTCAACCATATTCGCAGGCTCAAAGCAGGCGAGCCAATCGAGCTGCCAATCTACGATTTCAAAACACATACGCGTTTAAACGAAACCCGGCAGGTCGACGCCAAGCCGATTGTTATTGTGGAAGGCATCCTGATTTTTGCCGATCCCCGACTGCTCGAGCAGTTGGACATCAAAGTGTTTGTCGATACGCCCGACGACATTCGTTTCATTAGGCGCCTGCGTCGCGACATTGACGAGAGGGGCCGCACCTTGGAATCGGTTATCGAACAATACATAGCTACGGTGCGGCCGATGCACATGCAGTTTGTCGAACCCTCAAAGCGTTACGCTGACGTCATAATTCCGGAAGGCGGTCATAATCTGGTGAGTATAGATTTGATTAGTGGAAAGATTCGTGAGAGGCTGGCCGGCGCTTTAACCTCAGTTGGAGGCCAGTCTTGAGCGAAGAAAGTTTGCAGCAACTTATTGAAACAGCAAAGGCGGCGCGGCTACAGTCCATCGCGCCATTTTCAAATTTCCTTGTCGGCGCCGCGGTGAAGACCGAGGCAGGAAAAGTCTACACGGGTTCTAACATTGAGAGCGCGAGTTACGGACTGACAGTCTGCGCCGAGCGTGTCGCCATCTGGAAGGCTTTGTCGGAAGGCGAAAGACAGTTTACCGAGCTGGCGATTGTTGCCGATACGGAATCGTTGACGCCTCCCTGCGGCACTTGCCGGCAAATCATCTGGGAGTTTGCGAAAAACGCTACGATCGTGCTGGGGAATCTTCGTGGTGAAACGCAGATAGTTTCAATCCAGGAACTCTTGCCGCGCGCTTTCGACGCGCGCTTCCTTAGCGCCGCCGCCAAGCACGCGGCGAAAGATTCACAGAAAGATAGTTCGTAACGTTTAAAGTACATTCGCAGGTGAATTCGTCCGTTTGGAAAGTGCACTTGTGCACCAACGCGACACGCCGGACAAGTCCGGATTCTAAACGGATGTCATTCTTAATAAATCTGGGCCTATGTCGAGAAAAATATTCATTCTCTTCGCGGTGGTCGCCACGATCCTTCTCATCGTGTTGCCGGCAACCGCGCAACGAAACAGAGGCCGGCCTATGACACGAGTCGATCTTCTCGTGCTGAACGGCACGCTCGTCACCATGGACAAAGAGCACGGCATCATCCCGGATGCGGGCGTTGCCATCGCCGGTGGACGCATCGTGGCGGTGGGTTCGAGCAGAGACATCCTGAGAATCTACGCGGCGCCGGAAAGAGTGGATGCCAGCGGGAAGATCATCATTCCTGGACTCATCAACGGGCACACGCACATCCCCATGACGTTGTTTCGCGGTCTGGCTGACGATCTCGATCTGCAGGAGTGGCTCACAAAATACATCTTCCCAGCCGAGGCCAAAAACGTTTCCGAGGAATTTGTACGCGCGGGAACGCGCCTCGGCTTAGCCGAAATGATTCGCGGTGGGACGACCACCTACTGCGATATGTACTACTTCGAAGACGCGATTGCCGATGAAACTGCGAAGGCAGGCGTACGCGGAGTTCTGGGGGAAACTGTCATCGACTTTCCCGTCGCCGACAACAAGACCAACGCCGAGGCAATGGCTTATGTCGAGAAGTTCGTTCAGCACTGGAAGGGAAACGAGTTGATTGTTCCGGCCATTGCGCCGCATGCTCCTTACTCGGTTTCCGAACAGCATCTCAAGGCCGCTCGCGCCTTTTCGGATCGAACCGGCGTGCCAATTGTGATGCACATTTCCGAAACGAAAAAAGAAGTTGATGACAGCCTCAAAGCTAAAGGCGCGAGTCCGATTGATTATCTCGACCGAATTGGATTTCTTAGCAACCGCCTGATTGCCGCGCACGTGGTTTGGCCCAGCAGCGGCGAAATTGAGATTTTGAGGCGAGTTGGGGTAGGCGTAGTCCATAATCCACAATCAAACATGAAACTAGCAGACGGAGTT
>Ga0137410_10001340_pt1 | contig 16882 bp, 20 predicted proteins | sample CZODoug1_16funga_FD_108878 | JGI IMG/M metagenome (GOLD analysis project Ga0137410, IMG submission 108878) | Vadose zone soil fungal communities from Angelo Coast Range Reserve, California, USA - CZODoug1_16fungal (Illumina Assembly) | ecosystem: Environmental > Terrestrial > Soil > Vadose zone... | reverse complement strand
TGCTCATCGCCGGCGATCGGCCCATTGGTCGGGAACAACCCCAGCATCGGCGTCTTGATCCGCGGCAGGTACGGCATCGCATCGTAGCCGGAAATAAAATTGTAGGTCGCGACCAGCACCTCGACGTCCGACTGCCCCATCTCGTCGACGAGCCACTTCATCATGCCCGGGTCGGCGTCGGTCGCGAAGCGGCGTCCCGCGTTGGACGCTTCGGCCCAGCCGCGAGGACCCATTTTGCGCAAAGCCTCTTCCCGTGAACTGTAGCCATAGCTCGACGCTTTTTGATCCTTGCCATGCAGGTGAACCGGCGAGGACACGATACTGAGCGTGCGCAGCCGGCGCGGATGCTCGGCGGCGTAGGCCATGCCGAGTATGCCGCCGAGCGACTCGCCGCAATAATGCACCGGCCCGCCGCCCAGCTCGTCGATCAGGGCATTGAAGTCGCCGAAATAGGCATCGAGGCTGATGCCGGACTTCAGATCGAAATCGCGCGACGACAGGCCCATGCCGCGCAGATCGGCGCGCACGACCTTGTAGAACCGGCTCAGGTACGGCACCCAGCCGAACCACACGCGGTGCGAGCGCGCGAAGCCATGCTGCAGCAACATGACCGGCGCCTGCTTCCAGGGATCGGTGTAGTCGTCGATCTCGTAATGGATCGCGGGCTTGCCCGCACGCTTCAGAGTAGGCATGGATGGTTATTGTGACGAGTGACGGAATGGGTCACCCGAAGGATGAAGGATGAACGTGGAAGGATGATCCCCCGCTTCGCGTGCAGGCTCAAGAGTCCCGGCCTTTCACTGTCGTACTGCCGGACTGTGGTTCCGAACGGAAGCCAATGAGAGGTCGGGACCCTTCAGCAAACAGGCAAAGCCTGGTGTCATCCTTCCACGTTCATCCTTCATCCTTGCTTCCTCTAGACATCCTGCCCATAGTGCAGGCGCCGGTAGGGAATGCTGATCACGTTGCGCGAGATCCGGACGTCGAGCACCATCGGGCCGTCGCCGGCCATGAACTCATCGATCCCGGCGGCCACTTCTTCCATCGTGTGCGCCTGCCGGCCGCGGCAGCCGAACGCGCGCCCCACCGCCCCGAGGTCGGGCGTGCGCACCGCCGACAGGTTGCCGTCCAGTCCCTTGGCCCGCAGCTTGTGATACTCGGCGCCGTAGGCTTCGTCGTTCAGGATGAAATAAAGCAGCTTGATCCCCAGCCGCGCGGCCGTGTCCAGCTCCTGGATGTTCTGCAGCGCGCTGCCGTCGCCGTCCACCGCGACGACCGGGTGCTTCGACGCGACCGCGACGCCGATGGCGTTCCCCAGCACCTGGCCGACGCCGGTGAAGGCGCTTGCGCTGATCTGGAGCGGGCGCGCCTTCTGCATGTGCCAGACCGGGAACGAAAAATTGTGCGCCGACCCGGTCACGAGTCCGATGTTGGACGGCAGCTTGTCGTCGAGCAGCTTGACGGTCTCGCGCGGATCCACCGTGCCCGGCTCGATCTCGAACTCGCCCGGGTCGCGGAACGAGCCGCGCAGCGCGCTGCGCACCGACGGCGTGCGGAAGCCTTCCTTGGAAATGTTTTTTTGCGCCAGCTGGTCTTCGATCTCCTGCATCGTCGCCGTGGCATCGCCCTGCACGTAGCAGTCGGCGCTGCGGTCGGTGCCCATCAGCACGTGCTTCTGGGCGTCGACATGCACGATGCGCGCATTGGGATAGAGATACCCGCCGCCCATCGTGCGGATATTCATGCCCGCACCAATGGCGATCACGCAGTCGGCTTCCTCGAGCATCGTCATCACCGTGCGCGTGGCGAACTGGCCCGTGACCCCGGTGTACCACTCGGAGTCGTTGAGCGCGCCCTTGGCGAGCAGCGTCGTGGAAATCAGGGCGCCGATGCGCTTTCCCAGCTTGTCCGCGGCCTGCATCGCTTCCGATCCCATCGCGCCGCGCCCCAGCACGAGCACCGGCCGCTTGCTGGCGGAGATGACCTTGACCGCCTCCTGCAGCCGGTCCAGCGCCGGCCGGATGCGCTGCTGGCCGGCGAACAGCGTCATGGAAGTCTGGTACTCCTCCCCTTCGCTCTCACACTCCTTGCCCTGGACGTCCATCGGTATGCACAGCACCACCGGCCGCGACTCGATGCGCGCCTGGTAGAACGCCTGGCGCACGCTTTCTTCCGCGTAGTCCGGCCGCATCACCTCGATGTAGCCCGATTCGGCAGCGGCGACGAACCGGTCCTGGTTCAGATACTGGGTGTCGCGATCGTCGTTGAAGGTCGTCTTGCTGGTGTGGACGACGATGGGTGTGCGCGAGCGCGAAGCGGCGATCAGGGACAGGCTCAGGCGCCCGAGTCCCGGGCCGTGGGTAACGCTGCACACGCCGACCTTGCCCGACGCCTTGGCCCAGCCCTCCGCCATCGCCAGCCCGGCGCCCTCTTCCCGCGCGTCGATCAGCTTGACCTCCGGGTGCCTGGCGATGGACGACCACCACGTCATCTGCCCGTCGCCCAGCAGCCCGAAGATGGTCGTGCCGCCTTCTTTTACGAACGCGTTCGCAACAGCATCGTATACTTTCATCGTCTCCCCGTAGAAGAAATCTCGTGAATCGTTAGTCGTTAATCGTAAACTGCGAACCGGAAAACGGTAAGTCTAACTGAACCTGCGTCTCCCGATTTCTGTTTTACGAAGGCTCTGTCCTTCCGCCTTCAAATCTTGGCCGCCAGCACTCCATCGCCGTTCAGTTCCGCGGCGAACCCGGCGTGCCGCAAGCGTTTCGTCACTTCGCTGGGCACGTCGCGCCCGCTGGTGAGCTTGTTCGGTGCGCCGGTGTAATGAAACAACTTGCCTTTGCGCTTGAGCACCCTGGCGAGGTGGTTGTAAAAAACCTGCGAGTAAAGCTCTCCGGCGATGCCGAAACGCGGGGGGTCGTGCAGGACCGCGTCGACCGACGCGTCCGGCAGCGCGGGGATCTGCTCGGTGATATCGCCCTGGGTCAACGTCAATCCACTGCCGGTCTCCGGCGACCAGGGATTGAGGCTGCGCAACCAGATCACGTCCGGGTTCTTCTCGTAAGAAAGCACCTGCCTGGCCTGGCCCGCCAGGCACAAGGCGGCGAAGTAGCCCAGCCCGCCGCAAGTGTCCAGGATCACCTTGCCGCGCGGTTGAATCAAGCCGACTTTGCGTTCGGCGTCCGCGTACGGCGAGACCTGTGCCGTGGACAACATCTTGATGCCGTCGATCTGGAACGTCGGCGGCCCCCACTCCGTCGGCACCAGCTTGATCAGCGACGTGCCGAAGCGCGCCACCGGCTCAAAGGTCTCGCCGGCCCAGTAGTAAATGGTTCCGTCCTTGCAGGTTTCCAGCCAGGAAAATCGCTGGCCGTGCCAGGTCCATCCCGCAGCGTCCACCCCCACGGCCGTCGTCGAACGATCCAGGTCGAGCGAGCACTCGACCGAAGACGCGCCGGCGCGCGCGGCAGCCTGCAATGCGTCGTGGATCTTGAGTGTCAGGAGCGGAGACACTTTTATTTCGGTTCAATGGTCACTCGTCACTCACTATGCTGTTATTCAACAGCAATCTTTGCTTTCTTGACCACTTCCGACCAGCGGGCGATGTCGCGCACGATGCGGTCGCGAAACTCGGCCGGAGTCGACGCGCGCGCATCGATGCCGGCCGCCAGGAGGCGCTCCTTCATGTCCGCTGATGCGAGCACCGTCGCAAGATCGCGATTCAGCCGCGCAATGATGTCGGGCGGCGTGGCTGCGGGCGCGAGCAGGCCGTACCAGCCGTCGACTTCGTATCCGGGAACCCCCGCCTCCGCGATGGTCGGCACGTCGGGCAGCGCCGTCGTGCGGCGCGCGGTGGTGACGCCGAGGGCGCGCACTTTGCCGGACTTGATCTGAGCGCTGCCCGAAGCCACGCCAGCGAAAAAAGCCGAGACCTGGCCGCCGATCAGGTCGGTCAGCGCCGGGCCGCCCCCTTTGTAGTACACGTTCACCATGTCGATGCCCGCGAGCACCTTGAACAGCTCCCCCGCCAGGTGCGTGGCATTGCCGTGGCCGGTGGAGGCGTAGTTGAGCTGCCCGGGGCGCGCTTTGGCGAGCGCCACGAACTCGCTGACGGTCTTTGCCGGCAACGAAGGATGGATCACCAGCACGTAGGCGCCGTTGCCGACCAGCCCGATGGAAGCGAAGCTCTTCACGCTGTCGTACGGCAGCTTGCGCGTGACGGAAGGCGTGATCGCGTGCCCGGCGGGCACGATCAGGAGGGTGTAGCCGTCAGGCGCCGCGTGAGCGGCGAGCTCCGTGCCGATGATCGCGTTGGCGCCACCGCGGTTGTCGACGACCACCTGCTGCCCGAGACGCTCCGGCAGTCCGGTAACGACGATGCGGCCGATCACGTCGACCGCCCCGCCCGGCGGAAACGGCACGATCAACCGGATCGGCCGTGTCGGGTACCTCTGCTGGGCCAGCGCGGCGCCTGCGGCAAGCAGCAGCCCGAGCATCACGGTCATCAGCCAGTAACGTCGCATTTCACCCCCTCCAAATCGGCGATAGGCTCATTTTCCAACCTGGGCCAGTGCCGGCTGATATCATCTGCCGGAAATAACGGCCTGCTCCCGAATGTTATAGGTAATGCGTATTGGGTAATGCGAAGAAAAACGGTAAACGGGAAATAGAAAACAGGAACACCCTTCCGTCTTCCGCCTATTCCCTATTTACTATTCCTTATTTGCTCGAACGCCGATCTTCCATGATTCCGCATTATTTTAGTTTGATCATATTGTCCAGTGTCGTGCTCGTGGCGGCGGACGTGGCGTTCGGCCAGAGTTTTCCCGTCAAGCCGGTCCGCATCGTGACCGCCGAATCGGGGGGCAGCAACGATTTCGCGGCGCGTCTCGTGGCGCCGGGGGTTTCCAGCGGCCTGGGCCAGCAGGTCATCATCGAGAACCGGGGCCCCGGGATCCTTCCGTCGGAAACCGTCTCCCGCGCGCCGGCGGACGGCCACACCCTGCTGCTCCACGGCAGCAGCGTATGGCTCTCGTCGTTCCTGCAGGACAACGTGCCGTACGATGCATTGCGGGACTTCGCGCCGATTACGATCGTCACCAGCGCGCCCAACGTCCTGGTCGTGCATCCTTCGTTGCCGGTGAAGTCCACGAAAGACCTCATCGCGCTGGCGAAAGCCCGGCCGGGGGTGCTCAACTACGGCGCGTCGGGGGCCGCCTCCTCGCCCCGCCTCGCGGCGGAATTGTTCAAGGCCATGGCCGGCGTGAATATCGTGCGCATCAACTACCGGGGCAGCGGACCGTCGATGATGGCCCTGGTCTCCGGTGAAGTCCAGGTAGCGTTTGCTTCTCCCGGCGGCGCGATCCCTCACGTCGAAGCGCGCCGATTGAGGGCCCTGGCGGTAGCGAACGCACAGCCCTCGCCGTTGTTTCCCGGCCTGCCCACGGTGGCGGAAACCGGCTTGCCCGGCTACGAATACTCGGCGGCCTACGCCCTGTTCGCGCCGGCGAAGACGCCCGACGCGGCCATCAAGCGGCTGAACCAGGAATTCGTGCGGGTACTCAATCGGCCGGACGTGAAAGAGCGCTTCCTGAATGGCGGCGTAGAACCCGTCGGCAGCACGCCCGAGCAACTCACCGCCAAGATGAAATACGACATCGCCAAGCTGGGAAAGATGATCAAAGATCTTGGCTTGCGCGCCGACTGAGACGCGCAATCCAAAGGATGAAGGATGACACCCGGCATTCGCCGGGAATTCCCGTCACTCGTCACTCGTCACTGATTTTAGGTCTTCCTTCCACTTCTCATCCCGGTTCCAGGCCATGTTTCTTGATGACCGGCGCGGCGGCCGGCGCGGTGATGAATTTCACCAGCGCCTTCGCTGCATCCACCTGCGTCGCGCCGGTATGGATGCCGGCGGAGAACATAGTGATCTTCTGGAGGTCGCCAGGCAGCGGGCCGACGTAATCGATGCCGGGGAAATGCACCAGCTCGCTGATCTGCTGGAAGCCGACCTCGGTCTCGCCGGTGGCGATCAGGGTGCCGACGAACACACCGGACGGCGTCTGCTTGAGCTTGCCCTTGACCTGGTCGGCGATACCCATTTTCTCGAACACGGTGAGCATATAGAGCCCGCTCGGGCCGGTGGAATAGCCGATCGATTTCGCCGCCAGCAGCGTCTTCTTCAATGCGTCGGCCGAGCTGATGTCGGGCTTCGCCGCGCCCTTGCGCACCGCGAGCCCGGTGCCGGAGCTGGCGAAATCGACGCGGCTGCCGGCGACGGCCTTGCCCAGCTTGATCTGATCGTCGATCGCCGGGCTCGCCATGATAATGAGGTCGTAGCGCTCGCCATCGGCGAGCCGCTTCTGGACGTTGAGCGTCCCCGTAAAAACCGTCGTGACCTTGTGCCCCGAGGCCTTCTCGAACTGCGCCACCAGTTCAACGTAAGCCGCTTCGGTCGCCTGCGTGGAGACCACTTTGATTTCTGCTGCATTTACGAAACATGAGAGCAGCAGCGCGCTCGCCGCGGCGATGAACGATGTGAATTTCATGAATGTTCTCCCGTGAGGAATTGAAACCTGGTGATGCAGTGCTGAAAACCGTCTTGCTTCGTCACTCGTCCTCCGTCACTCGTCACTTACAGCGCGGCGACGAAGTCGGCAACCAGCGCGTTGAATTTGTCGGGAATCTCGGTCGGTGGAAAATGCCCGGCGTCGTCGAGCTTGATGTACTTCGACCCCGGCACGGCCTCGTGGATTTCCTTCTCGTACTCCGGCGGCTTGCCGGGATCTTTCAGGCCGCGCATCAGCAGCAGCTTCGGCTTGAGGGTTGCGATGCGGTCGCGCACGTCGAAGGCGTCGATCGTCTTGAGGTCCTCGAGCTGGGACAGCGGGCCGATCTGGCGGTGCCGCTCCAGCAGTCGCTCGCGCAGGCCGGGTTCGACGAGGAACATCGCATGGCGGTTGAACGCCAGCCATTCTTCGTAGGCCTTCGGATCTGCCGCCGCGCGCACGCGCATCTCGTAGGTGCCCGCCGGCCGGGTCTTGGGCCGCGCCGCGACCGTCATGATGACGATGCCCTTCACCTCATCCGGGTAGTCGAGACCATATTGCAGCGCAATCGACGCGCCCAGCGTGTAGCCAACCAGGACGAGGTCCTTGTTCAGGCCCTGTCCCCACAGCCAGCCGCGCACCCACTCCGTGTAGCGCGCAACATCCGCGCACCGGGCACCCCCGAGGTGCCCAGGCAGGTTGGGCGCGACGCTGCCTTTGAAATGCTTGAGCTGATAAGTGAACGCGTCGGCGCAAGCGCCCGCGCCCGGGCCGTGGAGGAAGACGAGTTGTGCCATGTTTTTGAGTGACGGGTGACGAGCGATGAGTGACGAGATCTGCCACCGGGAAATCGGAAGATCGAGGAGCCAGTATATCGGTAAGTCGTGAGATGGAGTTTTTTCGACTTCCGATCCCCCGGCCGGGCGGAACATCGGGCCAAAGCCGCGTTCCAATTCCGTATGAGCGTGGACTATCGCGATTGGCCGGCCCAGGACGATCGACCACCCTATTGGCGGAATTACGAGCCTGAGCGGCCGTTCATGTCGCTATGGGAGTGGCTGCTGCTGGTAGCGATCCTGGCGACGGTGGGGGGCGTGGCCCATTATTTCTGGCAGGATAACGAGTCCGCGCGGACCGCGCCCGCCCCTCCCGCCATGTCCGGGCTACCCGCCGAAGCGCCGCTCTCGGAACCCGAGAAGCCGGAAATCCGCCATCCGGTGCCGACCCCGGAAGTAGAAGAGAAGCCGCTCCCGACGCTCGACCAGAGCGACGCGCTGATCGGCGATCTGGTCGCGGGACTGGTGGGGCAGAAGTTGTTTGCGTCCCTCGTGGGTTCGGAACGCCTGATCCGCCGCATCGTCGCCACGGTCGACAATCTGCCGCGCCGGGTCGCGCCGGTGCGCATGAGGGCGGTAAAACCGGTACCCGGCCCGTTCGCCCCGGGCGTGAAGAATCGGTTGCGCTATGAGCCGCTGGTGAAAGTGTTCGCATCGCTCGATGCGAGCATGCTCGTGCATGAATACGTGAAGTTGTACCCGTTGTTCCAGAGCGCCTACGTGGAGCTGGGCCATCCCGACGGCTATTTCAACGATCGCCTGGTGGAAGCAATCGACGATCTGCTAGCCGCGCCCGAACTCAAGAGCCCGCCGGAGCTGGTGCAACCGAAGGTGCTGTACCTGTACGCCGATTCAGCCCTCGAGGGACGCTCAGCGGGACAGAAATTCCTGCTGCGCCTGGGCGGAGACAACGCCGCGAAGGTCAAGGCCAAGCTGCGCGAGATCCGGCGCGAACTGACCGCGCGTCATCTCAAGGACGAGTGACGCGCGACGAGTGATGCGAGGTGAGCGCCGGTCGTGCCCGGATCGTTATGGGCACGCAACTAAATTGCGGCCGGTCTGTCAATGAATCGGGGGTCCACCGACTGGGAGAATCCTGATGCAAACCATACACGAGCTGTACAAAGTGGAATTCAGCGACGGCGTCAAAGGCGCACTCGGCATAGACGAGCGCGGGCAGCTCTACTGGAGCGGCAGGCCCGTCCTCACGGAACAGAGGGTGTCGCTGCCCTGGTGGATCAATCTTTCGCTCGTCATCGGCGGCCTGTCCCTGTTGGTCATCGCAGCAGCCGTCGCCTGGGTCTATATCAGTCCCCTGCTTGAATTGATCGAGTAGCGAGTCAGCCCGAAGCCTGGGGGCGAACGTCGGCGCAGCGGACTCAGTCAGCACGAATACCCGCGTCTTTGATGACCTTGCCCATCCTCGACATCTCGGAGCGGATTGCGGCGGCAAACTGCTCCGGCGTGCTGCCGATCATCTCGACGCCCGTGCTCTGAAACTTTTCTTTGACGTCGGGCCGGTTGATCGCGCGCACGATCTCCTGGTTCAGCCGCTCGATGATCGCCGCCGGGGTTTTCGCCGGCACGAATACGCCGTCGGTCGATGCCGCTTCGTAACCGGGCAGGCCGGCGGCGGCGACAGTCGTCAGTCCCGGCAGGAGCGGAGTCGGCTCGGCCGTCGTCACCGCAAGCGGCTTCAACCTCCCGGCCCTGAGATGCGGGCCGACTGAAGTCGCGGTCGCGAACGACAATTGCACTTCGCCCGACAGCAGCGCGCCTGTCGATTGTCCGCTTCCCTTGTAAGGAATGTGCACCAGCTTGACGCCGGCCATCGACTTGAACAATTCTGCGGCAAGATGCGTCGACGTGCCGATGCCGGTCGAGGAATAGTTGAGCTCGCCCGGCCGCGCCTTGGCGAGCGCGATCAGCTCTTTTACGGAGCGCACCGGCAGCGACGGGTGCACGACCAGGAGGTTGGGTCCCCGATCCACGAGCGAGACGGGCGCGAGCTCCCGCAACGGATCGTACGCGGTCTTTTGCAGCAGCGGCGCGAGCCACAAGCTGCTGCTCGCGAACAGCATCGTATAGCCGTCCGGCGCCGCGTTGACGACGACTTCGCCGATGATGATCGAGCTGCCGCCGCGATTTTCGATGACCACCTGCTGCCCCAGGGGACCCGAGATCGCCTGGGCAAGGATACGCGCCATGAAATCGTTGCCGCCGCCGGCCGCCGACGTGACCAGGCGTATCGGCTTCGCTGGATATTGCTGCGCGATTACGCCTGCCGCAATCACGCAGCCAAGTAGGAAGGCGGAAGTCGGAAGGAAGAAGTGACGTGGGGTCATAGATACGAAGGATGAGGGATGAAGGATGACTCTCGCGCATTGCGCGAATAATTGAGAATCCCCAACCTTTCATTTGCTTTCGGTTGGAATGATATTCCGGCCGTACGACAGTGGAAAGCCGGGACTCTTAAGTCTGCACGCGTAGCGGGGGATCATCCTTCCACGTTCATCCTTCATCCTTGCTTTCGCAAGCCATCACGGGCGATGATAACCCCATCCACCCCACCGCGTAGCCTTGGAGACCGCATCTTGGAATATACCCGACACTTGGCGCAGTTTGCCGCGCAGCTGCAGTACGCCGATCTGCCGTCCCCGGTGATCGAAAAAGCCAAGGCGATCGCGCTGCACGCGTGGGCCGTGCAGCTGGCGGGCAGCACGCTGCCGTGGTCGAAGGCGGCTTACCGCTACGTGCAGAGCCAGGGCGGCACCCCGCAGAGCAGCGTCGTCAACTACGGCCTCAAGACCTCGGCCATCAACGCGGCGTTCGTCAACGGCACGTTCGGCCATGGCTTCGAAATGGACGACAACCACGCCGCGACCGGCATCAAGGGCGGGTGTGTCGTGTTGCCGACCTGCCTCGCCCTCGGCGAGCAGCAGAACAGCAGCGGCCGCGACCTCATCCTGGCGACCGTGGTCGCCTACGAAGTGATGACGCGGGTCGGCCTGTCGGTGAACCCGACGCTGCTGAATAGCGCCCATCATCCGACGGGAACCTGCGCGCCGTTCGGTGCAGCGAGCGCGGCGGGAAAGCTTCTCGGCTTTGACGACACGACGATGCTGCACGCGATCAGCATCGCGGCGGGCCACTCGGCCGGGCTCGGCGAGGCGCCGGCCAGCGGGCGCGGCGATCTGAAGCGCATCTTCGGCGGCATGGCGGCCTCCGGCGGCATCCGCTCCGCCCTGCTCGCCCGGGAGGGTTTGACCGGACCGGCGACCATGCTCGAAGGCAAGCGCGGCTTCTGCCGCGCCTTCGGTGACATGACCAAGCTCCCGGCGCTCACGGCAGGCCTCGGCACGGAGTGGCAGATCCTGAAGGTCCATTTCAAGATCTATGCGCAGGATGGCTACATCCAGCCGATGACCGAGGCGCTGGATCGGATCCTCAAGGAACACCCATTCAAGGCGGAGGACGTCGAGGAGATCCGCGCGGGGACGAACAAGCATGCGCTCGACGTCGTCAGCCTCATACGCGAGCCGAAAGACCTGACGAGCTCACAATTCAGCGCTAATTTCAGCCTGGCGCTGTTCCTCGTGAAAGGCAACGCGGGATTCCAGGAGTACACCGAAGAGAATCTCGTCGATCCCAAGATCGTCGCCCTGAGCCGCAAAATCCAGATCGAGCTCGATCCGGAAATCGAAGACGAGTGGCAGAAAACGCGGCCGCGCGGCGCGCGCGTGTCCGTGCGGTTGAAGTCAGGCAAGACCTACACCGAATGCGTGCACAACCTGCGCTCGATGAGCGATGCGGATGTAATCGACAAGGCCCGGCGGCTTGCTGCCGTGGCAATTGGTACGGAACAAACCGAGCGGCTCATCACAACCGTTCAGAAACTCGATACGCTGAAAGATCTCTCGACGCTCGTTCCGCTGCTTGTGAGTGACGAGTGACGGGTGACGAGTGACGGGGGTCAGAGCAGGCCGCATTGAAAAAACCTAAAACCAAGTCAGCCTGGACGGTTTATATCCTCCGCTGCGCGGACGGCAGTCTGTATACCGGCATCACCCGGGATATCGCGCGGCGGGTCGGAGAGCACAATTCGAATGGTGTGCGGGCCGCGCGATACACTCGCGCCAGGCGCCCGGTCACCCTGGTGTACCGGGAACCGGCCGCCACGCGTTCGGCGGCCAGCAAACGCGAGTATCGGATCAAGCGGATGACGCGCGCCGACAAGCAGCGGCTCGCGGGGAAAAGTAGCAAAAAGTGACGCATGACGAGTGACGGGAGTTCTCCGCACTGCGGGGGTCATCCTTCCACATTCATCCTTCATCCTTCGGCGTGGGTCGTGGATCGACCCGGCTCTCGTCACTCGTCACTCGTCACTGGGTTTGAATCCCTGGCGCCTCCCGACAGCCAGGCCAGGCTGCGACAGTTAATTCCGGACGTATTTGGTCACGCTCTTGTGCGCCACCTCGGCGCCGTAGATCGCGCCCTTGCCGTCGGCTGCGACGCCTTCCGGCATATTTTCCTTGTCAGGTTCAGGGCCCACGGCGGGGATATGTGACCTGACCGTGCCATCTTTTGCACTGCCGACGCGGATGCCGCGGCGCACGCCGGGATTGCGCTTGGCATCCGACGAGTGGTCGGTCACGTAGAGCGTGTCGCTCGCGTCGATATAGATACCGCTGGGACGCCCGAACTGCTTCCACTCGGTAATATATTTTCCTTCGGCATCAAAAATCTGGATGCGATTGTTGCCGCGATCGGCAACGAACACGCGCCCGCTGGAATCCAGCGCGATGCCATGCAGTTCGCCGAACTCACCGGGACCCGCGCCTTTCTTGCCCCAGGTCTTGATGAGCTTGCCGTCTTTCGCGAACTTCATGATGCGCGAGTTGGAATCACCGCCATGCCCATCGGACACGTAGATGTCGCCGTTGGGCGCGGTAATTACGGCTGACGGGCGATTGAACGTCTCCATCGAATCGCCGGCGACACCGGGCTTGCCCAGCGTCAATAACACCTTTCCTTCACGATTGAACTTGACGACCACGTGGCCCTTGCCGCCCGCACCTGAAGCGTCGGCCACCCAGACGTTTCCATCGCGATCCACGTGTATACCGTGCGGAAACACGAACAGGCCCGCGCCGAACGCGCGCACAAAGTTTCCGGTCGGATCGAATTGCACTACCGGCGGCAGCGACGATTCCGCGCAGGAGTTGTCGCCGCAGCGCTCGAACACCCATACGTTGCCGCTGCGATCCACATCGAGCGTGCTGGTGGATCCCCAGGCGCGTCCTTCCGGCATCTTCGCCCAGCCGGTAACGGTGCGCCACGCTGCGTCCTGCGCAACGACCCATGGAACCACCACAAAAGACAGAGCAAAAACGAGTTTTTTCAAGTTGCGCATAATGCCTCCCTGGTTAACACGTTCAGAATCCGTAAGCCCCCGCCTTCCGCCTTAGTTGTAACAGCGTGGGTTGTGGGTCGTGGGTTGTGGGTCGTGGGTCGACTTGGCTCTCGTCACTCGTCACTCGACTTTATAGCCGCTCTCCTTCACCACCTTCGCCCACTTCGCCTTCTCGGTCGCGAGCCAGTTGCCCATTTCCTGCGGCGTCTTGGCTTGCGGGCGCGAGCCCAGAGCGGTGAGTTTCTCGCTGAAGTCGGGCAGCGCCACGATGCGCTTCACCTCGTTGTAGAGCTTGTTGACGATCTCGGGCGGCAATTTCGCCGGGCCGAGGATGCCCTGCCACGACCCTGCGCTGTAGCCTTCGAGTCCCGGCGTCTCGGCGACGGTGGGCACATTCGGAAACGTGGGTTCGCGCTGTTCGCTCGATACCGCAATCAGTTTCAGCCTGCCGCTCTACACGTGCACCCAGGTCTGGATCACGCCCATGAGCAGGAAGTCGCCATCGCCCGTCATCACCGACAGCACGGAGGATTGACCGCCCTTGGTCGGGACGTAGACCCACACAACGCCCAGGCGCTGCTGCAACGAGAGGGTGGAGAGGTGAATGTTGCTGCCGAGTCCCACGGGCGCGTTGAGCTTGCCGGGCTTGGCTTTCGCGAGCGCGATCAACTCGGCGACGCTTTTCACCGGCACGCTGGGATGCGTAGTCAGCAGGTACGGCGAAAACGTCACCGTGGTGATCGGCGAGAGATCGCGAATGATATCGAACGGCAACTGGGTGTACATGCTGGGACTGATCGAGAGATTGCCGATGTCCATCAGGCACAGCGTGTAGCCATCGGGCGCCGCGCGCGTGACGATTTCGACGCCGATGTTGCCGTTGGCGCCGGGTCGCACGTCGGCCAGGACCTGCTGGCCCCACGACTCGGTGAATTTCGCGCCGATCATGCGCGTGAGGATGTCGGAGGTGCCGCCGGCGGGATACGGCACGACAACACGTATCGGCTTCGCCGGATACGTCTGCGCCAGCGCAGCAAGGGGAAAGAGAAAAGGGGAAAGGGAAAAGGCCGGCAGAAGAAAGTAAAAAAGACGCTTCATGATGTTTTCCTCGTCACCCGTCACTGGGTTTAAGGCACTTCCGCCTTGCTCCTCACGCCGCAGGCGAAAGTATGTGCACCGCGCGATTCGCAACCAGGTCCCGGGTCTTCTCGCCGTAGGCCTTCATGTGCGGCGCCGCGGCGTGCGCCTTGAGCGCGTCCATGGACTCCCACTTCTCGATCGCAAGGAAGGTGTCGGGACCGTACTTGGCCTGGAACGGCAGCGCGGGATCGGCATCGATCGCGGGGCCGTACTCGATGCACCCCTTTTCCGCGTGCACCGCCGGCATGTTGGCCCGGAAGTGCTTCAGGATTTCTTCCCGCTTGCCCGGCTTCGCCGTGATGACTGCGACGACGTGAATCATCTTTGGTTCTCCATTCCTGGAATCAAATATCAAGCTTTAACGGCGTGGGTCGTGGATAGTGGATAGTGGATAGTGGGGATCGGGCCCTTTTCCCTTTCCCCTTGTCAAAGGGGCTTTGCCCCTTTGACTTTCCATCTCCTCCGCGGCAGTAATCGCGCGCGTGAGGGCGGCGGCGAGCTCCTTCGCCGTGTCGAGCGTGATTTCGACCGCGGCGCGCGCCCCGGGCCCGAGGTTCGGATTCACGAAGTCGATCGTGATCGCATCTTCGAGCAGGGCATGGTGCGGGTGGTCGTACGACACCACTGCGGTCGTGACGGGGAACCAACCACCCTCGCTTACTCCCGCGCCTTCCGCGCGGATGAGCTCAACAACCGATGTGCACATGATTTAAATCTCCAAATTACAACGTCTCAGTTAATACGTCGCAGGTACTGCGTCGCAGGTAAATCGTCTCAGTTACTGCGCCTTATCTGGGACGTCTCATCTGAGACGCCCCATCTGAGACGCATTATTTGAGACGCCATTGCATCCTGCGCAGTCGGTTACTTGCGCAGATTCTTCTCAAAAAATGCCCAAACCTTCTTCCACCCGTCCAGCGCCTGCTCCACCCGGTACATCGGACGGTCGTAATAAAAAAAGCCGTGGGCGGCGCCGTCGTAGCGGTGGAACTCGTAGTTCTTGCCGTGCTTTTTCAGCTCCGCCTCGTGCTGATTCACCTGCTCGGGGTTGGGCGCGGCGTCTTCGTTGCCGAACAGGCCCAGCATCGGGCAGGAGAGATTCTTCGTGAACTCGATCGGCGCGGTCGGCATCTTGGCGTTCATCTCCTCCTTCTTCATCACCACGCGGCCGCCCCACAGCTCGACCAACGCGTCGATGCTCTTCGTGTGGCAGGCGTAGAGGAAAGCGAGCCGGCCGCCGGAGCACGAACCGATGGCGCCGACCTTGCCGTTCAGCCAGGGCTGAGCGCGCAGCCATTTCGCCGCGGCCTCGGTGTCGCCGATCGCCTGCGCGTCGGGAATGCCGCCTTCGGCGCGTACCTTCGCCGCGACGTCGTCCGAGCGGCCTTCCCCGGCGCGCTGGAACAGGTTGTGGCTGATCGCCGCGTAGCCGTGGTGCGCGAACCGGCGGGTTGCCTCGTAGTACCACTCGTCCCAGCCGGGATTGTGGTGAACCAGGACGATGCCCGGGAACGGGCCCGCGCCCTGGGGCCGCGCGACATACGCCGAAATCTTGTCGCCGTTATGGCCGTTGATCGAAATCGTTTCTGCAGTCATGCCTCCGTAAGCCATGTAAGCTCCTTATGTTGGTGCCAAGTGAGGTGATGGCGGGAAATCATACCTTAGGTAACGGCTAACACTAAGGATGAAGGAGTGAGCCGGGGTTTCGAAGAATGTGCCTGCGAACATTCTAGCCGGCGAACGCCCAATCTAATGCAGCAGATTGGGAAGTGGAAGGATGACCCTCACACTTCGTGTGATAGCTATCAGAGATCCAGCCTTTCGTTACCTTCGGCTCGTAGTCTGACCGTACGATAGTGAAAGGCCGGACTCTTACCCAAGGGGTGTTTCACCCTCCGTCCTTCCAATTCAAGCGGGATAGTCCAGCTCGCGCTGGTGACGGATGCCGAGCACCCAGATTTCCGAGCGCTCCACGGAAAACCAGTACAAAGCAACATAGCCGGTCTTTCCGTAGGAAATCACGAGATCCCTCAGACCCTCCGCGACGCCGCGCCCGATGAGAGGATGCTCGGCCAGTGCTTCGACCGCGCTCCGGATAGCCGCGGCGGCACTCTCAGCGATCCCGGGATCGTGCGCTGCCAGGAACTCGAAAGCGCGCTCGATATCGTCCAGCGCGCGCGCCGAGTAGATTATCTGCGCCATGGCGCGGGGCGCACAGGCTTGCCACCTTTGGCAAGGCGCTCCATCCACGCGTGCACATCCTCGGCCCGATAGACGGTGCCGCCGGCCTCGACGTCCGCCTTGGCGGCCAGCGCATCGCGCACGAATGCCTTCATGCGTTCCTCGCGCGTCACCTCGCGCTCCAGCGCCTCGATCATGAGGCTGTGCGGCGAACGTCCGGTCGCCTTCGCCAGGCGGGAAATCCGTGCCTTGAGCTTTTCAGGAAGCTTGAGTGTCGTCGTAACCGCCATGGAAGCCCCATCGAAAATTGAGTAACACCATAGTAACACCGCGATAAAGGTCGCGCAAAGCCGGGCTTGCCGCATTCCTGTCCCTTGCCTGGAAGACCTTCCGTCCGGACAAAAGTGAAAGAGCGGGACTAAAGGCGAAGCGAGGGATCATGCCTCCTCCTTCCGCCTTCCGCCTTTGGCGTTGCTGCGCTATCGCGCAGCAGCGGGAAACGCCGGCAACTTGCCCACGTCGCGCGCATCGTGCTGGATGATGACTGTCGCACGGTGGGTCGCCGCGAGCTTCTTGATGCGGTCCATCGACGCCAGCGTATCCGCGCGACTGACATTGAATGTCGGCACGCCGTTGGACTCGTAATTCTCATGGAAATGCGCGGCGTCGCCGACCAGGATGACGTTGCCCTTATCCTTCAGCTTCACCAGCAGGCTGTGATGGCCGGGCGTGTGCCCCGGCGTGTTGAGGATCACGAC
>Ga0137410_10001339_pt1 | contig 16884 bp, 17 predicted proteins | sample CZODoug1_16funga_FD_108878 | JGI IMG/M metagenome (GOLD analysis project Ga0137410, IMG submission 108878) | Vadose zone soil fungal communities from Angelo Coast Range Reserve, California, USA - CZODoug1_16fungal (Illumina Assembly) | ecosystem: Environmental > Terrestrial > Soil > Vadose zone... | reverse complement strand
ATGGCTTTGTGACCGATCGCTCGAAGGTCGCGCGCGCCATACGGAAATAGCAGCGAGAAAATCTCTTCCGGGCGGGCCACCTGTGTGTAATTTTGGATCGCTGCATCGGCAGCATCGCGATCCCAATTGTCCAGCGCAACGATCACGGCTTGCCGGGCCGCCTGTGCGCTGCCGGCCGGAGCGGCGGCCCTCGTTGGCATACGCCAGCCGTCCGTATCCCGCTCTTGTGCTTGCGTCTCCTTGAAATAATCCGTAGCCCAAGCGATGGGCAACCATTTGTCCGACGTCGATAGGTGTTGAGTGGTCAAATGGATGGACCGCAACATCATGACCGAATGATATTTGTATCCCACGTCAGGGTAGGGCTGGACATTACGCACGGCAGCCAGGGCTAAAGCCGAAAGCAGATCCCCGTAGCGAAGACCCCCGCGAATCAGTCGGACGAGCTCGCGCGGGATCAGCTCTCGCGGCGAGTCTTCCAATAAATTGAGTAGCGCCGCGGCGGCTGGATCTGTCGCGCCAAAGCCAAACCCGCTGGTCAGGCTCAAACCAGTGGCACCGGCCGCTTGAATGAACGTTCGTCGGTTCATGGCGAGGACGATCGCACTTGCCGCCCGTCACTCAATGCTTCACGCCCTCGGTGATCAAGGGCGATTCAGTCCGCTGAAGATCAGCGGCAACCTTTTCCATGGCGCGCATCGCCCGCAGATGATTGCGACCCGCAATCTTCAGCACGTCTTCGTCGGAATAGCCGCGACGCAATAGTTCAGCAAACAAATAGGGATACCGCGTCACATCACCGAGCCCTGTCACCATATCGCTGGTGTCAGCATGGTAGAAGTCTGCGCCGATGCCGATATGATCGATACCGGCGGTCTTACGAATGTGATCGATGTGATCGGCAACATTTCCGATGCTCGCGAGCGCCGGGCCCGCCGACTTCTCCCATGCGTCGATGGCAACCTTGATGCCGCTTGGTCCGTCAATTGGCCGCGCAGCTGGCGCAGCTCCGCCGCACGCCCCCGCATTGCCTGCAGCCCCGAGTGCCCGGGGCGCCGCCGACAATGCAAACGCACCGATGGCTGCCTGCGTTAGAAAGGTACGGCGAGTGGTCACAGAAAAGCTCTCTTGGAGGATCTCGAACGAACGGGAAGCACAACGTGCGCTTCGAACCAAGCAATTCAATCATTGTACCGGCGGCGCGCGGTTCAGGCCATGCATGCCTGCTTCGGGCCGATGCAGGGAGTTGCACGGACGACCCCGACTACCAGGCATGGTCGGTGCTAATATCCCCTTTTTGTGAAATTCCTCGGCAGAAGGTGTTCTTTGTGCGGCTTATGAGGCGTGGCAGTGATGAACGCAGAAAGGCCCGGAATGCCGGATACGATGCCGTGCGCCCGCCCGGCGGCATTCGCGTCACGGCGAAGCGCGAGCTCTTGGTCCTATTATCCACACACCAACGGAGGATGTGATCACACTCTCCTTCATCGTCCCTGCCTACAACGAGGAAAGCGGACTCGGTGCGACCCTGGACGCCATTAGCCACGCCGCCTCGGTAACCGGTGAGCCGTATGAAGTGATCGTTGTCGACGACGCATCGACGGACCAAACCTCCGCTGTGGCAGCAAGCCGCGGCGCGACCATCGTCCGGGTCACTCACCGCCACATTGCCGCGGCCCGAAACGCCGGCGCCAGAGCAGCCACCGGTGACTTGTTGTTCTTCGTGGACGCCGATACGACCGTCAGCGCAGAAATCCTTCGTTCAGCGATCGGGGTCATCCGCGGCGGCGCCGTGGGCGGAGGCGCGGCGGTCGCGTTCGACGGACCCGTACCCCTATACGCGCGCCTGCTCCTACGAGTTCTCATTGTGTTATTCAGGATGAATCGCCTGGCCGCAGGGTGTTTCGTGTTCTGCAGGCGCGGCTCCTTCCTCACCGTCGGTGGATTCAACGAAACGTACTACTGCGCCGAGGAAGTCGCCCTCAGTCGAGCACTCGGCCAGCAGGGACGGTTTGTTGTACTTCGGGAATCCGTCACCACGTCCGCGCGTAAGTTTCGGACGTATTCCACGCGCGAGCTGCTGACGTCGATGTTCCGCATCGCACTTCGAGGTCGCAAGGCGATGCAGCGCCGCGAGGGACTCGATCTCTGGTACGGAGAGCGCCGAAACGATCCGCCGGACGCCTGATCCCTAAATCAAAGATGGCCGGTGTTATCGATTTCCTGGTCATTGAGCGGCTCAAAGTAAGTGCTCAACTTGCACTCGTCAGCGGTAATATGTCCGTTGTACTCCCCATCGAGTAAACCCCGCATCACGGTGGGTGTATTGGGATCTGGACCGGAACCGTAGTTGGTTGGATTGCCCGCTGCCGGGCCTAGCACAACCGACATCCTGGTTGCGCCTCGGACGGCCGTCGAATCGCCGTAAGTCGGCGCTGTGAAATATGCATCCGACTTTGCGGCCTTGGTTCGAATGGGGCGCAAACTTGCAACTTGTGTGCAGTCTGGGAGGACTGGCTTGCCATCCTCCGTTCTTTTTATTTTGGTGCCTGGCTTGAACGTTATTAGAACGGCATCGGGAGCGTCCAACGCATTGCGCCTGATTTTTGCTTTATGGCGGTTGAGTTTGGCGCTGTCGTTACCCTTACCAATTCTAGCGTTCTTGCCCGTCCCCATTTTCTACCCCTATTTGATTCACCGCTCACATTTTCGGTCAGTACGCGACGCAATGTAAACAGATAGATCGTTCCCTCTTAAGTCGGAGCCGGAAACTCACCGAGCTCTTAGTTGATCATCCATTGCGCGATCCGCCGCCCCATTTCTTGCTGTGTGAAGTAACGATTACGATAGAGCACAGCTCCAATCATCCCCAGCAGGCCGCCGAGTTCTATCGCCGCGGCGCCGATCAAGGCGACGCGCTCGCCGCACGAAAACTCGCCTTCCTGCTCGAGGACAACCCAGCGATGAGTGCGGAATTCGGACTCGTCGCTAACTGGTTTCAAAAAGGCTGCGACCTGGGCGATGTCACCAGCTGCCACAATGTCGGCGTCGGTTACGAAAGCGACGCCCGTCTTTGTTACCTGGGCACCGCTTATCCCCGGATTACCCCATTTGGGTCATTACGGGAAATATCTCATGACGCCGGCGGCGCCAATCTTCGCCGCCGGCGTGCACAAACTATCGACTTCAACATTTTGATTTTGACTAACGGCAACGAGCATCACGCGCCCCAGCCAGGCGCACAATGGATCAGTCTCCTTTCTGATAGGTGCCGATGAGCTGTGCCTCCGCAGCCACATGACCCTTTATCGCATCCAGAAGCCGCGCTTTCGTCGCGTGCCCGAGATCCGGCAGCACGGTATCGAGCGCATAGAGCTTGTGAAAATATCGATGCCTGCCTATCGGTGGGCAGGGTCCGCCGTAATCGGCGCGTTTCCAATCGTTGAGGCCCAGCTGCGCTCCCGCAGGAGGCCCGCTCTTTGCCGCGCCTTCCGCAAGTCCGTTCGCGTCAGCGGGAATGTTGTAGACGACCCAATGCACCCACGTAATCTTGGGCGCGCGCGGATCGGGCGCGTCCGGGTCGTCGATGATCAGTGCGAAGCTCTTTGTGCCTTGTGGAGCTCCGGACCATCGTAGCGGCGGCGAGATGTCAGTGCCCTCGCAGGTGTACTGCTTGGGGATTGCGCCGTTGTTCGCAAACGCAGGCGACGTCAGCATGAGTGCCATGGCAAGTATCTCCACGTGTACGGAAGCCTACGCGCGTCGATCGGACCCGTAAACCTTCACCGCCGGCGTGGCCAAATCATTGATTTGAACGCTCGCCAGGCGGTCCCCAGGCCCACGAAACAATCGTACACACGCCTGCTGCCCGACCCACGTATGGAGTGTGCCGTCTGTGCGCTAACGCACATAGCATCTCCCAAAGCGCAAGATTGTGGTCCGCCAAATGGTTTGTGGGATTTTGCCTACATTGGAATCTAGCCACTGGACGTGGTCTACATGCGCCACGTGGCGCTAGGCTTTTATTATATGGAATCCATTTCCCACTTGGACGCAATATCAATGGCTCAGTCCGTGAGAGTCTTACTCGTTGAGGACTCCAAAGTATTGACCGAGCGGCTGACTGAAGCCATCGACCAGATCGCGGACGTTCGCTTGATCGGAACCGCGGAAACAGAAGCCGCGGCGATTGCCCTCGTCAGGCGCGAGACTGTGGACGTTATCATTCTGGACTTACATTTGAGGCAGGGCACCGGCTTCGGCGTCATGCGAGCGTTGGCAACCACGCAGTTGAGGCCGCAGATTATCGTCTTGACGAACTATGATTTGCCTGAATATAAGAACGCCGCGTTTGCCCTTGGCGCGACACATTTTCTGGATAAGGCTCGCGATTACGGTCGACTCCCGGAAGTGTTGCACGCGATTTGCGAAGCCCAACATTCCACGCATTGAGCGAGCGCATCAGATTCTTCTAGTTTGAGCCCCCTTGTTCCATTCACCTCACGGAGGTCATCACAGTGGATAATTCAATCGTTCGAGTTCCCGCCACTTGTCCGATGTGTGGCCAGGAATATCTAGTGGGGCTGGGTCTGGAGACGATCTGGGATCGTCTCGCGACGGGCCGCTCGATAAAGTTATCATGCGATTGCGCGCACCACAGCGTGACGTGGGTTGCGAATGAGATCGAGCGGGGCCAAATCCGAGAATACACGGCGGCGGTGCGGCTCTCGGCCACTGTAGCAGGCTCGTCCTTCGCGTAGCCCATCGGTGACTGCCCATCGCCACGGCGCTTTAAGGTGTCACGATTGGAATATTTCGATCAATTGTAGGGCGACTACTTCACTCATCACCTGATACTGCGGTCTTTCGTCTCAGGCGAGAATAACAATGCCACGATCGCCGTAGCGAGAGCTATCCCCGCGGGGTGCCAGAGACTCGCCTCGTTTGGCCCCAACGCCACGCCCGCAGTGATATCGCAGCTTCTCCTGCAGCCACATAGCGACCCGGGCAAATAGTGTCGCGGTGGCGCTCGCCGCCCGGTTCGTTATATAAATCGATGGTGAGATCAACGTGACCCGACAAGCTGGACCCAAGCGTCGCCGTTGGGTGTTTCGTATTCTGCTCGGTGTTGCCGTCTGCTGCGCGGTACTCGCGCTCGGAGTCTATGGATTCCTGCGCGGCAGCCTGCCCACCCTGGACGGCGAAGTGAAGGGCAACGGCCTTGCCGCGCGGGTGACGGTGACCCGCGATGCGCTCGGGATCCCGACCATCACCGCCGGCAATCGTTTGGATGCCACTTACGTCACAGGCTATCTGCACGCTCAGGACCGCTTTTTTCAGATGGACCTTTTGCGGCGGGTGGCCGCCGGGGAGTTATCGGAACTGTTCGGACAAGGCGCGCTCGAGATCGACCGCCGGCATCGCCTGCATCGCTTTCGCGCGCGCGCTGCCGGATTTCTTCAATCCCTGAATCCTGCGGATCGGACCATGCTCGATCGTTACGTGCAGGGCGTGAACGACGGACTGACCGCGTTGGCCGCGCGGCCCTTCGAATACGGTCTTCTGATGACGAAGCCACGTCCCTGGTCGGCCGCCGATAGCCTGTTGGTGGTCTGGGCGATGTATTTCGATTTGCAGGGCAACTTGGAATCGCGTGAGCTCGCGCGCGGTTGGCTGCGCGATCACAGCACCCAGGAACAACTCGCCTTCCTCCTGCCGGAAGCCAGCCGCTTCGACGCCCCGCTCGATGCCGCCGAGATCAAGGTCACCACATCCATCCCGGCCGAGGCGCCGGTTTGGTTAGGACCGCCAACCGCAGACACCCACCCGGTCGACTCCCAGCATACATCGGTAGGAAGCAATAACTGGGCCGTTGCGGGGACCCGGACCGTCCATGGCGGGGCGATCGTCGCCAACGACATGCACTTGAGCATACGTCTGCCTCCGCCCCCGCCACCCCGATGGCGGGGGATGAGCATATGCCGAAATTTGCATCGCCAACGGAGGGCCAATCGGAACGCATGACCGTGTCGCCGGGCCGGGAGGCGCAGGGTATTTTCAACATGCCCGGGGGCGCCAGCGGCCATCCCTTAAGTCCTTACTTCCTCGCCGGTCATGCCGCGTGGCTGAAAGGCGAACCCACCCCGTTCCTGCCGGGGGCCACCGTACACACCCTGACGTTTGCGCCCAATCCGCAAGGACTGTAGTGGCCGCCTCGCATCGCGGACCCGGCACTCGCATCGCGGACCCGGCACCCAATCAACTCATCCCAGCGCCCACTGTCACGCCCACAGGAAATGCTTCCGCTGCGCATGCCACCACAAGCCCCAAATCACGCTCACGCCGAGCGCACCGTAATGGGATAGGCAGCGGTCTGCGTCAGCAGGCGAAACGTACCGGGTGCCTGACGTCCCAGCACGTGCCGTGGATGTTTGCGTTGTTCGATGACTGTCATTTTCGATTCCCGCCATTGCATCCGGTATCCCATGCTCCTCACATTGCACCAGATCCACTTCCGGCTTCCAAGCATCTGCAACGCCGGTAGTCCCAACGCCGTCAAGAGCGGCAGCTTCTATGCGCGTGCGGTGCGCGGCGGTCGATCAAGCATTTATACATCGCCATCAAGTCAGGGGCACGCGCTCCAACAGGCTGCGCAGTTCCACCAGGCTCAAGGGCTTCGCGAGCAGCGTGAAGCCCTTGTCGCGCGCTGCCGTCTTGAGTTTCGGATCCGTATCGCTGGTCATGATGGCCGCGGCGGGAGCGCGGTCGAACTCGCGGCGAACTTCCTCGATCGCGGCATCCCCCTTCACCGAACCGGCGAGATGGTAGTCACTGATGATGAAGTCCGGCGAGAGATCGGCGCCGATGAACTGCACCACCGCCTCGGTGGCCGTTGCCGCCGCGATGGGGCGGTGTCCCCACTTCACCAACGTGGCGGCCAGGGCCGCACGCACGCCCGGGTCGTCGTCGATGACGGCGATCGCGAGACTTCGCGCCCGTGCGGCTCCGTCGGCAGCGATCAAACTCGGCCAGGTACGGCCGCCGGGCCGCCCGTAGGGAACCAGCACCGCGAACATCGAGCCGCGTCCCGGTATCGAGCGCACCTCGCGCTTGAGTTCGAGCAAAGTCGATATCCGCTCCACGATGGAGAGTCCCAGCCCGATGCCGCTGCCGCGCGCCCGCCCACGGCCCGGCACCTGGTAGTAGGCGTTGAAAATCGCCCCCAGATGCTCCGCCCCGATGCCGATCCCGGTGTCGCTGATCGCGATCAAGAGACCGTCGCGGCGCCGCCGGCAGCCCACCAGCAACCGTCCGCGCTGCGTGTACCGGATGGCATTGCTGATGAGATTGCGCAGCACCGTTTCGAGCAGATGCAGATCGGAACGCACCCAGGCGCTGGACGGCACGAATTTGAGCTCCAAGCCGGCGGCACGCGCCACGCTCGCGAACTCGGGCACGATGCGGTCGAGCACCGCGCTCACCGGAAAGTCCGCGTACTGCGGCTCGATGCCGCCCGAGTCGAGGCGCGCCACATCCAGCAGCGTATCGAGCAGATTGCTGAGCGACGCCAGGGCCACGCGCGCCTTGTTCAGGTAGTCGAGATCGAGACCCGTGAGCGCCGACTCGCCGATCGATTCCAAGAACAGCAGCGCCGAACTCAAGGGCTGCCTGAGATCGTGGCTGGCCGCGGCCAGAAATCGAGTTTTGGTCTCATTGGCGCGGTCGGCAAGCTCCTTCGCCTGCTTCAGGGCCAATTCGATCTCGCGCCGCGACTCCAACTCCGTCATCAGGCGTGCATTGAGCTGTTCGTACTGCTCGGTGCGGTGACGGATGGTCTCCTCGAGACTGGCGGCGGCTTGAAACCAGGAGAAGGCGCTGCCCTGTTGGTCGACCGCCTTCTCCACGCGTTCCATCAGCGCCGCGACCGTTCTCTTGAGCGCACGGTTCTCGGTGCGCAGCGGCGCTGAGGGCTCCGCCGCGCGCGGTTTGCGAGCCGTCGACGCCTTGGCCGCGGCCGTGGCCGCGGGCCGGCGGGTCGCAGCGGCCGGACGTTTGCGCCGTTTCGTCACGGTTCTGTCGCCACCCCTAAACAGGTGAACGAGTTGTTCGCATGAATGGTGTTGAACTGCTCGCCGAGCGACGCAAACCCGGTGACGGCATGAGGCCGCATCAGCGCTTCCATGCCCGGGGTCAGTCCCTCGCGCTCCATGTAGGCGGTGCGCGCGGCGCAGTCGACGCCGATGATGAGCTCCGGCGCACCGATCTGCCCACGCATGGCCGAGAGCAGTTCATCCAGCCGCGCGATCATGTTCCCCGGCTTGCCCAGCGCCACCACCAGTCCCGGTTCCAGGGCGCACGCGAATTCCAGGGTGCCGTCCGGATAGATGCGCTGCATGCCGCGCGGATAGTAGTGTCCGCCGATGCGGATCATGAGCGGGAACGGCGCGAAATCGAGGCTCCCGCGCGGCCGCTTGCGAAAACCGCAGGCCTGTGCGTATACCTCGAGTGCGGGCCGGCCGTCGATCTCGCGGACCAGGCGCCGCGCCGGATCGGCGTCGGTAATGACGAATTTCTTGTTGCTGTGAATGTAGTGATGATGGCAGTACGCAATGACCGGCGTGGCCGACGCCACCAAGCTCAAGATGGCCGCGCCGCGCTGCGGCATGTTCCGATGCAGGAGCGTGGCGCTGCCGTGCGGGTGCCCCAAGGGGTTGAAATACAAATCGCCCGCGGAGCCGCCGATCAGCGGCACGCCGTTCAATTCCATGCCGAGCACGGCGGCGAGGCGTTCCTCGCACCGCGACTCCGCATCCACCAGCAGGAGCGCGAAACAATGCGTCAGTTCCGGACCTGCGTTGCGCGCGAGTTCCAACCGCAGCTCGCGGACATGCGCCCGGACCTCGGGCAGTCCCATGCCGGCGACGTCCTCCAGCACGACGTCGGCCGCCGCGAAGCGCCCGGCGGGCAGGTGAAATCCGGACACCCCGGTGGCCTCGAAGCCGTCGGCGCCGATGATTCGCCCCGTGGCCGCGCCGATGACGCGCATGATGCCGCGTGCGGCGAGTTCGCGGCCGAGGGCCGCGAGGTCATGGGCAGACGCGAAGATCACCGTGAGCGCGCTGCCGGCGCTGTCGGCGGCGATCACCGCGGCGGCGGCCGCCGGGTCGCCGGAGGAGCGGAAGCGGGCAATTTTTCTCAACTGTCGCCGCCTCTGTCGAAATCATCTTCCCAATATTCCAAGGAGCGCCGCGCCCCGCCCGGGGTCCGGTCGCTTTCGATCCTGCGCAGATCGACGCGCCGAATCTTGCCCGAAATGGTCTTGGGCAGCGCCGCGAACTCGAGGCGCCGGATTCGTTTGAAGGGCGACACCCGCTCACGCACGTAGTCCAGGATGGAACGCGCGGTCGCGGCATCCGGACTCGCCCCCGCCGTCAACACCACGAAGGCCTTCGGCACCGACAGCCGCAGCGCATCCGGACTGGGCACCACGGCCGCTTCGGCCACCGCGGGGTGCTCGATCAGCACGCTCTCGAGTTCGAAGGGGCTGATCCGATAATCGGACGACTTGAATACGTCATCCAGGCGGCCGACGTAAGTCAAATAGCCGTCCGCGTCGCGGCTTGCCACATCACCGGTGTGGTAGTAGCCGTCACGCGTGACCAAAGCGGTCATTTCCGGGTCGTCCTGATACTCCTGCATGAGCCCCACCGGACGGCGGGTGAGGTCCAGGCAGATCTCGCCTTCATCGCCGACGGTGCCGTCGGCGGCCACCAATGCAACGGCGTACCCCGGCAGCGGCCGGCCCATGGAACCGGGCTTCAACTTGAGGCCGGGCGGATTGCCGATCTGGGCGGTGGTTTCCGTCTGTCCGAATCCATCGCGGATCGTGAGCCCCCAGGCAGCGCGCACCTGTTCGATCACTTCGGGGTTCAAGGGTTCGCCGGCGCCCACCACCTCGCGCAGCACCACCGGCCAGCGGCCGAGGTCTTCCTGGATCAGCATTCGCCACACGGTGGGCGGGGCACAGAACGTCGTCACCCGGCAACGCACCAGAGTGTCGAGCAGTGCGGCGGCGCTGAAGCGTTCGAATTGATAGGCCAGGACCGTGGCCTCGGCGTTCCACGGCGCGAAGAAACAGGACCAGGCATGCTTGGCCCAGCCGGGAGAACTCAAATTCAGATGAACGTCGCCGGGCTTGAGCCCGATCCAGTAGGCCGTCGACAGATGTCCCACGGGATAGCTGGAGTGCGAATGCGCGACCAGCTTAGGTCTGGCCGTGGTTCCGGAGGTGAAATAGAGCAGCAGCAGCGAGTCCGCCGGCGTCGGCGCGCGGCTCACCGGTTTCGGGTCGGCCGCCTCGCTGTCGGCGAAGTCCGCCCATCCCGGCGCCGAGCCGCCCACCGCGATGCGGATCGGCGCGCCGAGCAGCCCTGCGAAATGGTCAATGAATGCGCGATCCGTGACGATGGCACGAACGCGGCCGCGGGCCAGACGATCCTCGAGGTCCGCGCGCTGCAGCAGCGTGGTGGCCGGAATGATGACGGCTCCGAGTTTCATCGCCGCGAGCATGGTCTCCCACAACGGCACCACGTTGCCCAGCATGAGGAGCAGCCGGTCGCCCGCGCGCAGGCCCTGCGCGGCGAGAAAATCCGCCACCTGATTGGAGCGGCGCGACAACGCCGCATAGCTCAACGCCTGATCCACACCGGTGTCGTGAACCACCCGCAGCGCCGGGCGGTCATTGTGCGCCGCGATGCGGTCGAAGTAGTCCACCGCCCAGTTGAATGAGCCGACCGCCGGCCATTGGAAGGCATCGAGGGCTTGTTCATGGGAAATGCCATCCCGCAACAGCCGATCGCGCAGTGCCATGAATGCTTTGCCGCCGTCCACCGCTACCCCCATGCCCCACGTCCAGTTGAGGCTGCCATCATGCCAGCGAGCGGCCCGCCTCCCACCCCTCCTTCGGCATGATTGACGCCGCGCGGGAAAACGCGAACACCGGGGATGGGCGGGATTCCCGGGCCCTTCGCGAAGGTACTTGACGGTCGCTCGAAATGCATTTAACCTACTGGTTACTTAAACAACTGGTTAAATACAAATGACGCAGATGAACGGCCCCGACACCACCGCAGACCGGCAAATCGTGATTACCCGAGTCTTCAATGCACCGCGCAGCATCGTGTTTCAGGCGTTTACCGATCCGCAGCACGTCGACCATTGGTATGGTCCGCGCGGCTTCAAGACCGAGACCACGGACATGGACGTGAGGCCCGGCGGTGCCTGGAACTATGTGATGCGCCACCAGCAATACGGCGAGTTCAAAAATCGCATCGTCTACCGGAAAGTGGTTCGCCCCGAGCGCCTCGAGTACACGCACGACTCCGGTGTCGACGGCGACCCGTCCGCGTTCGAAGTCACCATCGTGTTCGAGGACTTGGGAAGGGAGACCAAGGTCACGATGCGCTCGGTGTTTTCATCGGCTGCCGAAGTCGAGCGCGTCAAGGGATTCGGCGCCGTGGAGGGCGGACAGCAGACCCTGGAGCGCCTCGCGGAGTGGCTCGCAGCCAAATCCGCCTCAGCGGCCTCCTGACCTGCATCGCCGCGAGAATCGCCAACACCAGCGCATCGTATGGCGTCAAGCCGCCTCCGCCGCCTTTGCTCGTGGCGGGTGCGGGCGTCACCGGCGGTACCGTAGATACCGTGGTGCTCGTGGTCGCCGAATTGTTCGCACTCACCTGATCGGTGGCGCTGGTGGCGACCGCTGCAACAGACGACTGCGCGCCTGCGGCGGCGGCGGTGGCGTTGACCGTGACGGCGACCGATGTTGCCGCGGCAAGGTCGTTGAGATTGCATGTGATCACGTTGCCGCTGGTCGTGCACACCGCGCCGGCATCCGGACAGGCCATGACCACCAAGCCGTGAGCGCGCGTACTGACCACTGCCCGCCGGCTCGCCGACCGCCGGACCGCCCATCGGCCGCGTCCAAGGCTCGTCCGCCTCCATCCCCCCAGGCGCGCTATCATCGAGGGATGTCGGAGAAATCGTTCCGGGAGTTGATGTTGCCCGGCGCCGTGCTTGTTGCGTGCGCCCTCTTGAGTTCGTGCGCTCTGCAACCGGCGAGCCCCGAGGCACGGGCGGCGGGGCGCGGCACCGCACTTCGCGAAGCCGGCGGGCGCTATCAGCTCGATCGGCCGTTTCAGGATTTCTACGACACGGCATTCGTGTTGACCGGCGACGGTAGAACCGCCCCGCGTGTGGCGGACCTCGCTCAAGTCGCGGATGCGCTGGCGGACTTCGACGTCGTGTTCTACGGCGAACGCCACGGCCATCCAGGTGTCCACCTGCAGCAAATGAAACTGCTGCGCGCTCTGGTCGAGCGCAATCCCCACTGGGTTTTGTCCTTCGAGCAGTTCGAGCGTGACGTCCAGGGCATCGTCGATGACTACGTGGCCCGCCGCATCGGCGAGACGACGCTGATCGACAAGGGCCGGGCCTGGAACAACTACGCCGCGTCGTACCGGCCTCTGCTGCTCTTCGCCCGCGAGCATCAATTACCCATCGTCGCGGCGGAAGCACCGGGCTGGGCGATCAGTTGCGTGGGCCAATGGGGACCCGCCATTCTCGATCGGTTCACGCCGCTCGAGCGCACCTGGGTGGCCGAGAAGGTGCACGTCGCGCCGGGCGCGTACCAGGATAAATACATGGCTTTCCTGGGAAACTCGGACGCTCACGGCGGCGGAACTCCGGGCACTGCGGAATCAGCCGCGAAGGCGCAGCGCAGTTTCGCCGCTCAGGTCGCGCGCGACGACACGATGGCTGAATCCATCCAACACGCCCTGCAGCAGCATCCCGGCTACAAGGTGCTGCATCTGACCGGCAGCTTCCATTCGGAAGCGTTTCTGGGCACCGTCGAACGCCTGCAAATGCTCGATCCGAAACTCAAAGTGGCCGTCATTGAACCGGTCGAGGTCGAAGATCCCGGCGCACCCGCGTTCGGCGCCGACAGCTTGAAGGGCGGCACCGTGCTGCAGCTGATCTATCCGAACCCGGACTCCTTTGCGGAGGGCGAGGATTCGAGCGCCTCCATGAAAAACATGTCCCACGCGCACCACATGAACCGCTGCAAGTATTCACCGCCCGGAGCACCGGACTCAGGCTCGCGGCCCGCGCGCGCGCCTTAGCTTTATTGCGCCGGAATCAAGACAGTATGCGAAAGCCCATCAACTGTACGGGAGGCCCCGGTTGCGGCAGCGGCTAAATCCGGGGCAACTTGAAGTCATCGGGCTTTTCCCAGAAAAATCTGTTCGGCGGATTGCAGGGCGCGACAGATGCGCCGGGCCCATTCGTCCTGGCCCGCGTCATCGCTGATGAGGTCCTGGCGTATCTCGATCTCGACGTGCGGCAGGCCGCGCGCCTCCCCATGACGCGGGATGGTGTAGTCGGTTTCGTCGCTGACGAAATAGGGTTCGTTGTCGCCGATCACGAGACCGGCCTCGCTGCGCAGGCCCTCGAGCACCAGCCCCGCGAAGCGGCGGTCGCGGTTATACAGAACCGCGGCGTGCATCTCGCGCCGCACACCCTTGAATACATTCGTCATGCTGTGCTGGGCGACGAGGATGGTGGGCCGCCCCGCCGCCGCCCGCTCGTCGAGCAGCGCGCGCACCTGCCGGTGATAGGGTTCGAAGATCTCGGCGCGCCGCGCCGCTACGCCTTCGGCGGTGAGGCCGATGTTGCCGGGGATCTCGATGTGTTCGCCGATGGTTGGAATCGAGGTCGCCACGGCCGGATCGCGATTGCAGTCGATCACCAGCCGCGAATAATTCTGCGCGATCAGCGCCGCATGGAGCGCCTCGGCCATGCGCCACGCCACGCCCAGCGCCCCGATGTCCCAGGCGATGTGCCTTTGGAGTTGATCCGGCGGAAGGCCAAGGTCGCCGAGGGCGCGCGGGATACGGCGGCTCGCATGGTCGACCACGATGACGAAATTCGACGGCGCGTGCCTCCCCAATTCAATGAACGGCGGCGGTTCATCGGCAGCGAGCAATCGAAACCCACCGCCGGTGGTATTGGAGGCGCCGGCCGTTGCGGGGCCGGCTCTTGGCCCGCGGGCCGTGGAGGTGGGAGGATCAGTAAACCTGTTCATAGCGGCGGCAGATCTCGCTTTCGTCCAAATCATTACGTCCGCAGGTAGCTCGCTCCGTTCACATCGATGATGCAGCCGGTCATCGCCGCGGGGGCGTCGAGCGCGCAAAACGCTGCGGTCGCCGCCACCTCGTCGGGCATGGAAATCCGCCCCAACGGGTGCTGCGCCAGAATATCGGGACCGGTCGGCCCCTCCAGCAACTGCGCCGCCATATCGGTCTCGACGAATCCCGGGGCAAGGCAGTACACATACACGCCCCGCGGCGCCAGCGCCTTGGCCATTGATTGGCTGAGCGAATTGAGACCCGCCTTGCTCGCGCCGTAGGCGGGCGCATCGGGCTCTCCGCGGAACGCACCGCGCGAGGAAATGTTGACGATTCGGCCGCGCCCCCAGGAGTCCCCGGCACTCGGCCGAGCCGCCATGGCCTGGGCGGCAAGCAGCGACAGGTTCGCCGGACCGAGCAGATTTGCGGCGAGAGTGTGCAGCCACGTCGCATTCCACTCGTCGAAAGCCGTCGAGAGCGGCGGATGGTCGAGGAAGATACCCGCGTTGTTGACCAGAATGTCGATCTGCCCGAACGCTTCCGCGACCCCATGCCACAAGCGCGCCGTCGCCGCCGCATCCGCAAGATCCGCCGCGCACAGAATGTGCCCTTCGCCGCCGAGCCGCGCACGCGTCTCCTCCGCCGCGTGGTCGTTCATGTGGTAGTGCAGCGCCACCCGCACACCGCGCGCGGCGAGGGCGCGGGCGATCGCACGGCCGATGCCTCGCGAGGCACCCGTCACCAGGGCTGTCTTGAGCTTTCCCACAGGATTCATGGATTATCACGGCCGGCCTTACAGGCCTTTCATCCTAACCTCAAACCCACCAGCGGTGTCATCGAGTCGTCTATCCTGGGCCGATCAACTAAGATCGCCGGCGCGGCTCTCGCCGCGTTCCATTGACATCAGGATTCATCATGTTTCTGCTTCGGCACGGACAAAGCTATTTCAATCTGTACTTCAATGCGACCCGCGTGGATCCCGAGATCGAAGACCCGGAGTTGACGCCGCTCGGCATCGAGCAGGCAGAGGCCGCCGCAGCGGAACTCGCCGAGGTCGCGCTGACCCGCATCATCGTCTCGCCCTACACACGGGCGTTGCAGACCGCGCAACCCATACTGGCGTTCCATCAAGTCTCCGTGCACATCATGCATGAGGTTCGCGAGCGGGCGGCATTCATCTGTGATATCGGCAGTCCGCCGCATCGCCTGGCAGACCGGTTTCCGCACCATGACTTCGCCCATTTACCGCCGCAGTGGTGGCACGGGGGCGTCGAAGCGCAGGAGCAAACCAATGCGCGCGCGGACGCCTTCCGGTCGCTCATGGCGGCCCGCGACGACGGCGCCACCACGCTGTTGGTGAGTCATTGGGCGTTCATCCTGGCGCTGACCGGCGTCGCGCTCGCCAACGGCGAATGGCTGGAATATGACCCAGGCGCCCCCGTTGTGACCGTGTAGGCCTCGGGAGAGCAGGCGGAATTCGAGGCGTCCCTTCGCGATACCGGGAGGCAGACCAGAGCCGCATTTTCGAAACATCCGCGTGATCGAGCCGTCGAATCCGCACCGTGGCGGCGCTCGGCTGACCTGACGTGAGCGCAACGAGTCTTGCTGCGGTGCCGGATCGCTGACCTCCCGGACGTTCCGGGGTTGTCGCCGGTATCCAAAAACTGCAACATTGCACCGTTAACCTGGCGCCGACCCGGCGCAAGTTGTCTGTCAGGAACCGTCAATGGCCACATCCCCCCTCGATCAGGATGAGATCATTCGCCGCATCAGCCTGGATGTCGCCGACGGCTACGACGAAGAATTGGAGATGGAGATTGAAGACCGCCACCCGCTCCCGGGTGTGGCGCAGGGACCGGACAGCGCCAAGGATAGGAACTATCGGCAGGATTACTTTCGCCAGCTGTTTCGGCTCACCGACAAGGGACAGTACCTGCGGTTTCTCGGCCGCATTCACGACCCGCTGAAGCAATGGAAGCTGAGCCCGATGGATCTCGAATCACGCCGCCGATGGGAGAACTACACAAGGGCGAAGGACGTGATGCTCGAGCGCTCCCACATTGCGGAGGCGCCCTGGTGGGTGGTGCAGGCCGTCGACAAGAAGCGCGCGCGGCTCAACTGCATCGACCACCTGCTGAAGCAGTTTCAATACCACGAGACGCCGAAAACGCCGATCGTCCTGCCGCAACGCGAGCATGAGCACTACTCCCGGCAAGCAGTGCCGGCGAACATGCTGGTCCCCGAGGTGTATTAAAATGGCCGCTCCGAACCCACTGGCGCCTCACTACCAGGGCCCCCTGGATCCCGCGTTGGAAAGGCGTCTCGAGGCCTTGGGGCTGGCCAACGAGCCGGGCCGATGGACGGATCGCTACCTGCTGTCTGAAAAGCTGGTGGACCCGTTGGAGGCGAGTTCCCGGCAGAAATTCGAAGCGACCAGCCGCTTCATACGCGATCTCGTCGCTCATCGCTGGGTCATGACGCGCCGTGCGCGCGCACAAAGCGATCCGAAGCGCATCCACTACCTGTCGCTGGAGTTTCTGCTCGGCCGGACGCTGCGTAACAACCTCATGAATCTCTCCGCGGAACCGATCGTACGCCAAGCGATGCAGCAGCAAGGCTGGAACCTCGACGAATTGATCGAGGAAGAGCCGGACGCGGGGCTCGGCAATGGAGGCCTCGGCCGGCTGGCAGCGTGTTT
>Ga0137410_10001331_pt1 | contig 16905 bp, 14 predicted proteins | sample CZODoug1_16funga_FD_108878 | JGI IMG/M metagenome (GOLD analysis project Ga0137410, IMG submission 108878) | Vadose zone soil fungal communities from Angelo Coast Range Reserve, California, USA - CZODoug1_16fungal (Illumina Assembly) | ecosystem: Environmental > Terrestrial > Soil > Vadose zone... | reverse complement strand
GAGTTGGCATTGCTTACACTGACGATGGCCGCTTCCAACTATTTGACCGGCGAATTGCTCGATCGTTTTGGGCTATCACCTCGCGCTGTTGCCATTGGAATCGGCGCGTTTTTTCTACTTCCCGGGGTGGCGTGGTTTGTCACACAACAATGGTGGGACAGAGATCAGAAACAGCCGGTGGCAGAACCTGTTCCCGAATCGTTACAAACAATCGAACTTCCCGATTAGGAGTACACATGGAACCGACAATTGAGCAAAATGAAGACGCCGAGCGACCGCGTGAGGTCTCAAGAGCCGTCCAGTTTCTTACCTTATCCTTAGTGATTGGATTGATAACATCGATAATTCACCTGGCACAAAGAGTGTCGGGCACCAGCCTGTTGCTGGCATCGCTCATAGTCATCGTGTTTTTCGGTGTCGGTTTCCTCTTGATCAGCAGAATCTTGGCGCGCAGCAATTGGGCGCGAATTGTCTGGCTGGTACTCGTTCTCTTTGGGCTTCCTTTCGCGATTCCGGCTAATTTGCAGGAGCTAAGAAGGAGTGTGTTGTCTGGCGTTTTCAGCCTTCTCGTTACACTCTTGCAGCTGATCGGAACCTACTTTCTCTTTACAAAAGCCTCTAATCAGTGGTTTAGAACACGCAAATGACTATCGCAGTCGGAGTGATGGGTTCAGCCGGCGATGCCACCGGCGCAAAGGACAAAGTTGCGCTGGTGGAAAAGGCCGGCGCACTTGCCAGGGCTATCGCCGAACGCAAGCTGCTGCTCCTAACGGGAGCCACGACTGGAATCGTTTATGTTGTTGGCAAGGCTGTACATGATGCCGGCAGTCTTCACGTTGGAATTTCACCTGCGGGTAATAGCCGTGAGCACGCGGACAAATTCAAACTGCCTGTAGATGCCTGCGATCTTCTCATCTATACCGGGTTTGGCTTGAAGGGCCGCAATGTGGTACTCGTGCGATCGTGCGAGATCGTCGTGTTCATTGCCGGCGCGATGGGCTCACTGAACGAATTCACGATTGCCCACGACGAGGGCAAGGTTATTGGTTGTTTGACAGGCACTGGCGGCGTCGCCGACGAAGTTGATTATCTTTTGAAGAAGTTCTCAAAGGAAACCGGCGCGCGCATCTTCCAGAGCAATGATCCGGCGAAACTAATCGACGATTGTTTGCAAGCACTGCCGGACTGCGAGCGCTAGGAGGAATAACAAATGGATCTCGGAATAAAGGATCGGGTAGCGTTGGTCGCGGCGGCCAGCAAAGGCATTGGTTTCGCGGCAGCGCGTGAACTGGCGAAGGAGGGTGCGCGCGTTTTCCTCTGTTCGCGCGATGAAGCGCGGGCCAGCGAAGCGGCACAAAAGATCCACGAGGAAACGGGCGCTACTGTTGCCGGTGTCGGCGCTGATGTTACGGACGATCAGGCGGCCCAAAGATTTGTCAGTCTCGCGCGCGAACGTGCCGGCCGCGTGGACATCCTCGTTACCAATGCCGGAGGACCGCCGGCCTCCAGCTTTGCCGATGCGCAGCTGGAAACGTTTCGCAAGGCGTTTGAGTTGAACGCGCTCTCCGCGATCCGTCTTGCGAAACTCGTCTTGCCGGGGATGCAGCAGCAGAAGTGGGGACGTATCATCAACATTACTTCGGTTTCCGCCAAGCAGCCGATCGATGGACTGCTATTTTCAAACACTGTTCGCGCCGCACTCACCGGCTGGGCTAAAACTGTCTCCAACGAGGTTGCGCCTGATAACGTCACAATAAATAACGTTGCGCCCGGCTACACGCTCACCGAACGACAGGATGAAGTCGCTGAAATGCGAGCGCGGGCTCAAGGTAAATCCAGGGAGGAAATCATTGCCTCCTGGGCCACTCAGGGACCGATGGGCCGAATGGGTTCTCCTGAAGAGATCGCGGCAGCTGTGGCTTTTCTCGCTTCAGAACGCGCCTCCTACATCACCGGCGTGACGTTGCAGGTTGATGGCGGCTGGGTGCGGGGTCTCTTTTGATGATTCAGCCGCCACGAATCGCAGCGCCCCACTCGAAAGTGATTCTGGCGGCGAGAGACTTCGCTCATCCAGAATGGACACAGGCTCACCCCATTCACATCACCCGACAGTGGTCAGGACAGGAAGCGCCCGCTGCTCGACACGCGGAAGCAAGAATTATCTGGACCGAAGAATCTCTGCTCGTCCGCTTTGTCTGTCGCCAGGACGAACCTCTAACGGTCAACTCCAATCCGCAATTCGACAAGAAGACCATGCGGCTGTGGGACAAAGACGTCTGCGAAATCTTTGTTGCGCCTGGCCCCGGTGCACCGGGCCGTTATTTCGAGTTTGAAGTTGCGCCAACTGGCGAGTGGGTTGACCTGGCAATTAGTTTTGCCGCAGCCGGACGTGAGACCGACTTCGAATTTCACTCGGGAATGTCTGCCGCGGCGGTAGTTAGCGAAGGTCAAACAATTATTGCCATGGGCATTCCCTGGAGTGCCTCGATTCCCAAACCGCAGTGTGGCGATGTTTGGCGCGTCAATCTATTTCGCTGCGTAGGAGTGGGAGACGAGCGCTACTTGGCTTGGCAACCAACTTTTACTGCCGAGCCTAGTTTTCACGTACCGGAAGTTTTTGGTTGGCTTGATTTCGTTTAGAACTTGCGGATGGTGATGCCGGCTTTTCTTTACTGCAATGTTGCGAGGTAAGCCGAATACCTGGCGCGATCTTCATCGGGCATTACTACGATCTTCGTTCCAATCAAATACCCTGTCTCTGTTTCGTGTTCGTCAAGACTTTCGTAGCGCACGGGCAGCACCTGCATTTCAACTGGCCCAGTCGGCAATTCCAGTTTCAAATTCAAATTGCGGTTTTCGGCCACCAGATGATGCTCGCCAAGTGTTATGGCTGGCACTACCAGCGCCAACCCATTCTTGCCTAAATCCATAGTATGACCCTCGACAATGCGGATTCGTCGTGTCCCATTGAGGCTCTTGGCCGGAGAAGTCAGCCAAAGTTGAAAGGGCACTCTGATGTTCCTTCGCTTGGAATGGCGCCGATCGCCCATGTACTGGCGTATGCGTGAGACGATTGTTCGAGTTAATTCGGCCATGTTTCTTGTCTGACGCGTCGGCCAGCCAAAGTGTCTAATCCGAGAATTCGAGGAAGGGGCAGAACAAAGGAAGCCAGTCGGGAAAGTAGCAAACCCATTCTAGTTACCCGGGAGCTTGCGCGCAATAGAAACCTTCAGCCCTGCCGATTTGAACTACTCTGTCTGCGCAAATCCGGACTAGTCTTGGATTAATTCTTCGGGGGAGTTAGTGGTTTACCGCCATTATCCTTGCTTCTCACCCCGGTGGCGTCCATGTAGAAGGAGAGTCGGCCGCTACGGCCGTACTGCGCGGGCTCGGCAGCCGCACTCCAGCTCTTACCGCCCGAAAAGGCGTTGACGTGAAATCGATATCCGGTTGACTCCACGCCCTCCAGATCCTTCGGCAACAGGCCGGCCGTAATCAGGGTCGCTAAATCCGCAAACACATCCGCATGTTGCTGGCTGTAAAGCAACTCCGCCAGCGAGATACGCACCAGCATGGCTTGCACCTCATCATGGTGGGTATCAATGCGAGCATTGAAGAAAAACTGCTTGCCGGCTTTCTTTACGATCGCCGCATTTTCTTTGTCACCAATGATCCACACACCATTCTCTCGAATGAGGATGATCGGTTCAGGTTGCTCTGGCGCCTCTCCCTCTTTGACCTTCACAAAGACAGTCGCGACGTCGCCGCTAATTTGTTCACCGCTTAGATCAACTTGCTCAGGGATGACTGCCGCCATCTTCTCAAAGTCTGGCTTCAGATCGTCAAATTCCTGCGGCTTCAATGGGTCGATCGCGGGCTTGTAAATCGACAAGGCGAATGCTTCGCGAAACTTTCTTTCGCGCATCGACTTATAGAAATCGCGCACTGTGTCTGACGGCGAGCGGGGCGGCGTCTGCTGCGCCATCAACGGCGATGATCCCAGGCAAACGAGTAGACCAGCGATGACAACCCAGGCCAGGAATGGTAAACGTGAAATTGAAGCTCGCATCAATACTAATCCTTTACGATTATCGTTGCGTTCAGCCGCGAGGCGCGCTCCCGATAAGCAGCGCGCCTCTAATGTACCTGAAAAACCAGTTAACCGCGGTCGAAAAACGTAAACTCCTGTTACTGCCGCCTCACCGTGGCAGGCTTAGTCGTGAGCAGGAGCTCGCGACCAACCAGGTATAGCAAGGTCATCAGTACCAAAAACGGAAGCATCGATAACAGGTCAGAGTTTTCCCCATGGAAGAGCGGATTGTGCAGAATTGCCCAGTCCTCTACCCTTTTGTTAAAGGCAGCGAGGGCAGGCTTCGGCACGCCTTGCAGGATTGCGATCACAATTGCTGCAAGTGCGCCGCCGGCAATGTATCCAGATGCCATGAGCACGCCCGGACTCTTGTCGGTTTCGGCGACTAGTTGATCTTCAGTTAGCCTCTTGTCCTTTAGCTTCTTGCGCAGGTAACGATCAACGCCCCAGCGAATCATGCCTCCGATGAATATTGGACTCGAAGATGACAGCGGAAGATAAACGCCGACGGCAAACGCCAGCGACGGAATTCCGCTCATCTCCAGCACAATGGCGATCATCACACCCAACAGCACCAGGCCCCAGGGAAGCTGACGATTCAGGATTCCCTTGATGATGTAAGACATCAACGTCGCCTTTGGCGCGTCATATTTCGTGACCGCCGAGCCATCAGGCCTAAGCTTATGGATGCCATTTATGCCCGGATCAGACAAGTAAACTGGAACCCCCTGATCGTTAAGCAGATAACGTCCTGCCGGACCACCGGCCGTGTCGGTCTTGTGAAACGGTCGGTACATCCCGGAATCCGTATTGGCTTGTGGGCCTTTCAACTTTTCCGGAGCGCCCGCCTGTGAAGGATCAATCTTTAGCGTGGCGGGGAAATTCTCTTCAACTTTGTAAGCGACCTTGCCGGAACTGTCGACCAGGTACTCGCCCGGATCGAGGGCGGCGACAGCCGAGGCACCCACTTCATTTTTTAAAACTCGATATTCGCCCGGCCTTGTTGGTTTGAGCGAATCGGCGTAGATAGGTAATGAAGCTGCCCTGCCGGAGTCAATCGTTACGCTCTGCGTGGCCGGTTCAAAGCTTGTCCGCGGCACGTAAACCGTGGCCGAGTCGTTTAGCAGGAGCAAAATTGGTCCAAGAATCAGGGCCGAGGCGAATGCGCCGATCAGGATCGCGATCTGCTGATATTTCGGAGTCGCGCCAATTAGGAATCCGGTCTTCAAATCCTGCGACGTGGTGCCGCCATTTGAAGAAGCGATGCAAACGATGCCACCGATTGAAAGCGCGGTGATGTAATAAGATGGGCCCGTCCAACCGACCAACAGAAATATCAGACACGTCAGCAACAGCGTCGCCACGGTCATCCCTGATATCGGATTTGAGGATGAACCGATCTCGCCGGTCAGGCGTGAGGAGACAGTCACGAACAGGAAACCGAAAGCGATGATCAGGATGGCACCCATGAAGGCTACGAAAACATTTATCTGCAGTCCCAATTGCGGAAACGCCATGATCATCCCGACCAGAGCAATGATGCCTCCGATCACAAACTTCATCGAGAGATCCTGGTCCGTGCGGGGCGCGTTGGTAGTGGCGGTCGGTCCACCTCGAAGATCTGCGAGACCACCCTTCAAACCGCTCCAAATCGTCGGCAGCGATCGAAACAGACTGATTATCCCGCCGGCAGCAACGGCGCCGGCGCCAATGTAAAGAATATAAGCGCCGCGAATCTGACTCGGCCCCATTTCACTAATCGGGACTGTGCCCGGCGGTACTACGGTTGTCATTCCTTCGCCAAAAAACTTGATAGCGGGGATGAGAACCAGGTACGCGAGGACGCCGCCAGCGCACATGATCGACGCGATTCGCGGACCGATGATGTAGCCAACGCCTAACAGTGCGGGAGAAATCTCTGCGGAAACCGAACCGGCCTTAAATGGTGCACCAAAGACTTTTTCTGGCGTATCCTTCCAACCTTTGAAGCCGGTCATCAGGACCTGGTACAGAAAGCCAACGCCCAGCCCACCGAAGATGGTTTTTGCTCCCGTTTGCGCGCCTTCATCAGCAGCATCCGCATGTTCCGCCGAGCCGGCTGCCGCTGCCCGGCGCGATTCTTCTGAAGCCCCGGCTTTCAAAACTTCCGCGCAGGCTGTTCCTTCTGGATACTTCAAATATCCATGCTGAGCAACGATCAATGCCCGCCGCAGCGGAATCATCATCAGGATGCCGAGGAGTCCGCCGAGCATGGCAACAAGCATCACGCGCGTAAACTCGAGATCCATCCCCAGAATCATGATCGCAGGCATCGTCACGCCAACGCCAAAGGCGATTGATTCGCCGGCGGAGCCTGCAGTCTGCACGATGTTGTTTTCCAGAATAGTTGCGTCGCGAAGACCAAACTTCGACAACACTCGGAAAATTGTTATGGAAATAACCGCGACCGGAATGGACGCACTGACGGTCAAACCAACTTTGAGAACAAGATAAAGCGAGGATGCACCGAAGACCATACCCAACAACGTGCCGATGATTAACGGGAGTGCCGTCAGTTCCCGCAATCGCACCCCGGCGGGAATGTAAGGCTTAAATGTTTCAAGGTACGGATTGTCTGGTTTGAAGCCGATTCTATCCGGGAACTCATTCGCAGGAATGCTTTCAGAAGACATTCGAGATTTCCTCCAACAAAGTTGCTAAAACGGGGAGTGCGTAGGGGTTAGTTCGTCCGCTACTTTACACGGGCCGCCCGCGCTTGGGCAAGGAGATTTGCCCAAGAAAGCGCAGAGTTCCGAGGTTTTTGAACCTCAACAAACCGCGCGAGTTGCCTCGGACTTCAGTCCGAAACAACTCAACGTGAACACTGGGATCGCGGGCGTCTCGCCCGCACCGCGTCGCCAGACGCGTAGTCAGTCAGGGATGCATCAGCCGTAACGTAGGTCTTCGCGCTTCGCGCTCATTGCGGGCGGGACGCCCGCGCTCCCAGTAGTAACGTTCTTCAGTCTTCGCTCTGTTTTGGATTACACTTCAGCCGCCTTTCCAGTCATTTGACCGGACCACTCAAAGCACCCTATGAGAACAAGAATTGTCCTCCTGCTCCTGACCCTCGCTTTTCTCTTCCAGTTCAATTCATTTTCACGCGCTCACACAAATTCAGTCTTAACAGTTGGAAAAGCAGTGCCACCTGCGGCGGGTATTCCCGCCCCTGAAGACGTGCTCGGCTTCGTGCCTGGAGACGATCGCAAGCTGGCGAGCTGGAGTCAGGTAGTGACGTATTTTGAAGCTCTGGCAAAAGCGAGCGATCGCGTGAAATTTGAGACGCTCGGCAACTCGACTATGGGCAAGCCGTTCGTGATGGCCACCATAAGCGCTCCGGAAAACCTCGCACGACTCAACGAATACAAGCACGTTCAGGAGCTGCTTGCAGACCCACGCAAGCTCGGCCCGCCAAACGTTCGGGGTCGCAAGGCTGCCGAACTGATCAAGCGAGGCAAGACGATCGTGCTGATCACCTGCGGCATTCATTCGACAGAAGTAGGTTCATATCTATCGAGCATGCTCATCGCGCATCGTCTCGCCTCATCAAATGACCCCGAGATTCAGAGTGCTCTCCGCAATACCATCATCCTGCTGGTGCCTTCGTTGAATCCGGATGGCGTGGACATCGTCAAAGACTGGTATGACAAAACACTTGGCACGCCTTACGAAGGAACTGATCCGCCCGAGCTTTATCACAAGTACACCGGTCACGATAACAATCGCGATTGGTATGCATTCACGCAAGTCGAGACTCAAATCACAGTAGACAAGATTCATAACGTCTGGCACCCGCAGATTGTCCACGACATTCATCAGCAAGGTGAGTTCGGGTCGCGTTTGTTTCTTCCGCCCTACATGCAGCCGGTCGAACCAAATGTGCCCAAGCAGATCGTCACGGGCTACACCGAACTCGGCAGCTTCATGGCGCGCGAGATGCGCGCGCAGGGTTTCAAAGGCATCACAACTAATTCAACTTACGACGCCTGGTCACCGTCCCGCGCCTACTCGCACTATCATGGCGGCGTGCGAATTCTTTCTGAGACTGCCTCCTGCAAAATTGCCACTCCGATCACGGTTAAGTTTAGCGAACTGAAGAAGAGCGAAGGCTACGATCCAAAAAAGGAGTCGACCACCTTTGGACCACTTTGGCGCGGCGGCGAGTGGCATCTGCGCGACATCACAAACTATATGACTACCGCGGCATTTCTGTTGCTGCGTCACGCTTCGGAGAATCGCGAAGAGTGGTTGAGTAGGTTTTATGAGATTGGGAAGGAGGCAGTTAGGCCGCGCAAAAAAGGTGAGTTATACGCATTCATCATTCCTGAAGCAAAGCATCAGACCGATCTAATCGAAATATTGGACCGAGCCGCCGTCGATATAGATTTTCCGTTGCCATTTACGGCGGCCGGAATTAAATATCCGACTAACGTATCGGTGGTACGAATGACCCAGCCCTACAGCGGGTTTGCGAAAGCGTTGCTGGAGAACCAGGTATACCCGGATTTACGCGATGCATCAAGTAATCCCATTTCTCCCTACGACGTTACTGCGCACACGCTTTCACTCATGATGGGAGTAGCTGTGCGAGGCGTTTACCAACCCTTCGCTTATAAGCTACCGCGAGACCGGGGAATGAACGTTTGCAGCGGATTTGGTGTTGGAGATGAAAAGCTCGGGGTTTACAAATCGCACCTTCCTGCAATCGATGAGGGCTGGAGTAGATGGGCGCTGGAACAAGAACATTTCACATTTTCTTCTCTTGAAGACTCGGACATTCGTTCCGGCAACCTCAACTCAAACTACAATTCAATTCTGATTCCTGATCAGATTGCCGGTAGCATCGTAAACGGTTATGCGGCCGGCAAAATGCCTCCAGGATACACCGGCGGCTTAGGACAGCGAGGCGTGAAGGTGTTGCGTGAGTTTGTCGAACAAGGCGGGACTTTGGTTTGTTTGAATCGTGCTTCAACTTTTGCGATTGAGCAATTCAAACTGCCGGTGCGCGACATCGTCGCCAACGTCTCTGAAAAAGAATTCTTCGTTCCCGGATCAATCCTTCGCATTGAGCTTGATACCACGAGTCCACTTGCTCAGGGAATGCCGAAAGAAACGATCGCCTGGGTCGAGGATTCACCAGTGTTCGAAGTTGTCAGGACCGGGAGCGGTAGCGACCGGGTTGACGCTTCGAATGTTCACATCATTGCACGCTATCCATCCGATAGGAATCCGTTGCTGTCAGGCTGGCTGCTGGGTGAGAATCGGATCAGAGGAAAGGCCGCACTCGTTGAAGTCACACTAGGCAAAGGACGCATAATTCTTTTCGGCTTCCGACCACAATACCGCGGCCAGTCACTGGCAACGTATCCGCTGTTCTTCAATGCGATCAGTGGCGGGTAAATTCACCACAGGGATTGTTGGGAGCACTGGAAGCGCCATTCAATTCAGTTTCCGTTTAGAAAGCGGACTTGTCCGCCCTGCCGGCGCGGGGGCACAAGTGCCCTTTCTAAACGGAGCCTTGTCTCTAACAACGCCTGGGGCAATCCGGTTTTTGAAACTTGTGTATCACTCGGCTCGTATAATGAACTAGTAACGACAGGCGGTTGCCGGGGACATTTTCGGTATCGCCAGTCGTGGCCAACATGGTCACCCTTCTCATAACGTCCTTTTTCATCCTGGCTTTCTTAGCTATCGCGCTTTATTTCTGGCAGAAGCCGACCCGATCTGTCGAGATAGAAGCACTGCGACCGCCACCGGGGCGAGGTTTATTCATCGACGGTACCTCAGACGAGATCGCTGCGGCGCAAGCCAAAGTCGAAGTCGATTTGGAAGCGACCGCGAATGCGGCCACAAGACGCCGCGAACTAATGAAACGCGCAGTAGCCGGCGAGAAATCGACACTTCTGGAAGCTTATAAATCCGGGGATGTCGAACTCTACGACGAAACGTTGAATTCGTTTGTCGCCGCCACTGATTCTGATTCCAAACTGCTTTCCCTGCTTTCTTATGTCACCAGTCACGAATTGCGTGTAAACAAAGAACTCGCCGAAAGAGCGATAGATGCGTACCAACACGCGCCTGACCGAGGCTCAACATCCAGGATGCTGCATGTTGCCGCCCTGGCTGACGATGCCGCGGTCTATCAGAGCGCTGTCGAGATCGCCCTGAAGTTTTGGCGCGCCGGGCGTCTGTCTGAAATCTCCGCGCCCGAGTTGCGCTCTATACTCGAAGGTGAATTCTGGGTACTATCTTCGTCCACGAGAAGCTCAGGCTCAGGTTTTCTCCTGAAACGCGCCTTGCGAAACGCGCGCCGCGAATTGGAAGCGGCCCAGAATGACTAATCCGACTCAACTCCCTAAAACTGAAAGAGGCAATACCCATGGAAAATTTTGACATTGTTTCAACGCTGCCGCTGCTGCTCGTAGTGCTGGTTCTGCTTATCGTGCTGCGCGTCATTCTCAGACGAATGCTGGTAAATGTTGATGCGCGAGAGATTGCGATCAAGGAGCGCCGGTATTTTGGGGCGAAGATGCCGCCGGGACGAGTAGTCGCTACGGAAGGTGAAGTCGGAATCCAGGCAGATGTCCTTAAGCCGGGTTTACACCTGATTAAGTATCCGTTCGAGCGGGTAGTTAGGAAAGTTCCACTCATTGAAATTGGCGCAGACGAACTTGGCATCGTTGAAGCAGTTGACGGAGAACCGATGCTGCCGGGACGGATCTTTGCTCTGGACCGCGCGCAGAACGCTCACAATAACTTCCAGGACCCCATTGCCTTCATCAAGCAAGGCGGCGTTAAGGGTATTCAATTGCGAACACTGCCGCCGGGCTTGTGGCCAATTCATCCATATCTTTTTCGGGTTTCAGTCGCAAAGACGACAGTAATTCCCCAGGGAAAAGTAGGAATCATAATCGCAGCCGATGGCGCTCCCCTTGATCCGGGCCGCCTGCTCGCCAAAGCTGTTGAAGGTCATCTCAGCTTTCAAAACGCGGAACTTTTTGTGGCTTCCGGCGGTCAGCGTGGTCCGCAGGTAGACATTCTCACGCCCGGCACCTACCGCATCCTGACGCAATCTGTGCCGCTTGAAGGCGCTTCAGAAGAAATCAAACCCGGCCTGTTCACTATCCGGCTCTACGATGCGACTATGATCAACGAAAACCAGATTGGTCTGGTCGAGGCCCTGGATGGCGCGCCGTTGAATCCCGGAGATTATGTAGCTGAGTCAATTCCCGGCCACGACAATTTTCAGGATGGTCACGAGTTCATTAATAGCAACGGTCAGCGCGGTCCCCAGAAAGATATTCTGCTGCCTGGCACCTACTACGTTAATCCACAGCTTTTCAAGGTCATTCCTGAAAGCGCTAAAGAGGTGAAACCGGGCGAGGTCGCGGTCATTGTTTCCAACACCGGCAAAGATCCTTCCGAGGATATTCGCCGTCAGATGGCGGCAAAAGTACGCGAGAGGATGGAACGCGAAGAGAAGGAGCAGGCTGAGCAATCAGCGGCCCTGCTGGACAAGCTCGATGAAGGTCGCACGGCCGCTGAAATCAAGATCGAGTTGATGAGTGGTGATCCGGCGGACCGGCGACTTGATGAAGGGGCACACGAAGCCTATGTCGTACCGGAAGGTTATCGCGGCATTCAGGAGACGGTGGTGGGTCCGGGCCGTTATTACGTCAACACGCTCGCGATTACGCCAATTATTATTCCAACCACGAACCAGACCGTTGAATGGACTTCGGGCGAAGTCGTCAACACTTTCAATCCCTTTGAAGTGATTTCAAAAGACGGTTTCACAATGCAGTTGGAAGTGCGCGTAGTGTTTCGGGTCAAACCGGAGGACGCGCCTTTCATGGTCGCGAAGATTGGCGGCATCGATCGCCTGGTCCAGAACGTCATGCATCCGCTGATCGACTCGATCTTCCGCAATCAGGCGTCTGAGTCGTCCGCGATGGCTTATCTACAAAACCGTCACGAGGAACAGGAACGCGCCGAAGCGCGAGTGCGCGCACACCTTTTGAAGTATCACGTCGACGTAGTCAACGTGCTCATTTGCCACATTCATCTGCCGGAAGAGTTGATGAAGACGCAAACGGAGAAGATTCTCGCTGAGCAGCGCCAGAACATGTATAACGCGCAGCGCGAAGCCGAAGAGAAGCGCATTCAACTGGAGAGAACCAAATCACAGGCCGACAACCAGAAAGACTTGATGGGAGCAACCGTCGGCGTCGAGATTGCCGGCAAGCGGGCGGAGCAACGAAAGGCCGAAGGTGAAGGCGAGGCCCACTATATTTCACAAACCGGCCGGGCCGAGGCGGAGAAGGTGCGCTTAATGGGCGAAGCGCAAGGCGTGGCTTATCGCGAGCAGGTTAACGCGCTCGGCGCACAAGGCGTCGCTCTGGTTGAAGTGCTGAAAGTAATTGGCGAGAAAGGTGTGCGCATCACACCCGATATCATGGCATCCGGCGGCTCGGGCGGCGGCGATGCAGCTGGCGGCGGTATTGGCACCTTGCTGCTGCTCAATCTGTTTCGAAACCAGATGAATCTGCCGGCGGCAAATGGTGAGAAAGTGAAATAGGGATAAGAATTATGCCCAAGCTCTTACTGGGACCGCGATGGCGCCCTCGCCCACGGTCCCAGTATCAGGTTGAGCGAACAAGTTATCGGGCCATTCGGTTAAGCCTAGTCGTCATTACCCTTCAAGATACATTTGCGCGGCCATCTTCGTCAGCTTCCACACCCTGGACCATTCAATACGGCCGTTTCCATTCTCACGCCCGATTAATTTGTCGAAGATTAGCTTGCGAAACACTTTGCCTTCGCGTCGCAACATGAACTCTTTCGCAAAAGGCTTCGCCGTTTCGAAGAAGCTGAACTCCGGATCAGTGACGATGCCGATGCCCTCGAGTGTCATCAGCGCCCGCATGATGTACGTGAAGTTTGCCGGCAGGCGAAAAGGATATTCATACATTACTTCGGCGAGGTCGTAAGTCAACTCTTTAAACTTCACCTCACCCAGCTTAAGGTTGAGATAGATGCTGAACAGTTTTTCAACCACCGGGCGTACAGTTTCGGGATCTACACCCGGCTTGAGGAAGTTGAGATTGATTATGTCCTGACCCAGACCGTGAACGTCGCGCGCAACCACATGGAAGAATGCGTTGATCATCTGCGACTGCAGTTTGGGCGTGATTCGGCCAACCATCCCGAAGTCGAAGAAAGCGAGGTGGCCGGAATCCAACACCAACAGATTTCCGGGATGCGGGTCAGCGTGAAAAAATCCATCTTCCAATAACTGCTTCAGATAAGTGCGGACCAGCAGACGGTTAACCTTAACGGCGGAAATCCGGCGAGCGCGCAGCCCTCCGACGTCTGTGACTTTGGTGCCGCGAATAAATTCAAGCGTCAGCACGCGACGTCGCGTATGAGACCAGTAGATTTTTGGAACGCGAACCACTTGCCAGGTGCGGAAGCTGTAGCGGAACCGATCCGCGTTTCTACCTTCCTTCACATAGTCCATCTCTTCGAAGACAGTGGCGTAAAACTCGCGCAACATGCCTTCCCAGTCGGCGTTTTCGTTGGCCTTGGGAAAGAACCGATTGATGAACTTTACGATGCGGTAGAGAATTGCGACATCGAAACTGATGATTTGTTCGAGGTCCGGTCGCTGGACTTTGACTGCCACTTCCTCCCCGGATGACAAGCGAGCGCGGTAAACCTGGCCCAGCGAAGCCGAGGCGACCGGCTCACTATCGATTTCGGCGTAACACTCCTTCAGACTTCGACCGAGTTCGGATTCGATCCGCGCAAAGGCTTCAGCAGTTGAGAACGCAGGCACCTGATCCTGCAGCGTAGACAACTCCTTCACGTAAGCAAGCGGGAGAAGATCGGCCCGCGTGCCAAGTGCCTGACCGATCTTGATGAACGTCGGTCCGAGACTGATCAAACTGCTGCTCAACCAAACAGCTTGTTTTTCAAGACGGGTTGCTTTGTTGTCGGACCCTTCGTGACCTCGAAAGACTATCAGTCGGGTCAGCCTGATGAGCTTATCGAAACCGAAGCGGAAGAAATTTTTGCTGCGCGTCTTCAGTCGGGCGCCCAGATTGTTCGGGATTGATTCGTCACGAAGGCGCTCTGCCATGCGACGGTTGAAGTCGGCGCGAATATCGTAGGTGTCGAGAAATAGATAAAGGGTAAACAAACCGAGTACGCGAGCCACTCGTGCGAGCCGCACCCAGCCGCGCAGTCCACGGCCCTTGAGAATTGCAGCTACTGTTTCATCACTCAACGGCTTGGGGGCGTTACTGTTCTTGATCGAAGAAGAGGTGTTGCCATTGTGATTGGCAACCGGGGTGGTTACGGCCGCACCATTACCGGCAGTCGTAATTGTTACGGGAATTAATGCTTGATCGTTGTTCATAAAAGCCAATAACCAAAACCTTCGACGACGCTTGTAACCATCAAACTACCGAAAGCATGTGTCTCGAGCCGCCTCGCTCAAAATAACTCTCCGCCCGCGCGACATCTTTCTCAATTTGCGATTTCAGCTCTTCAATCCCAGCAAACTTCCGTTCGTCTCGAAGGCGGTAGAGAAAACGCACCCGCACCACGTCTCCGTAGAGATCACCCGCCCAGTTGAGTACGAAAGTCTCCACCGAAGGTTCCGTATCGGCCTCAAAAGTGGGTCGAACGCCAACATTAGTAACGCTGCGACGCCACTGGCCGTCAATCAGGGTCCCAGTAACGTAAACGCCGTTCCTGGGTATGACGCGGTTCGTGGGGTGCAAGTTGGCCGTGGGAAACCCTAGTCCGGCGCCTCTTTCGGCGCCACGTTCTACGCGCCCTTCCACGCCATAGGGGCGGCCAAGGAGTCGTCGCGCCAGGTTCACTTTGCCTTCCAATAGCAGCCCCCTCACCTTGCTGGAACTGACGCGTTGACTCCGAAATTGCACTTCCGGCACCTCATCCGCAAAGAAGCCCAAATCCTCGCTGACGCGCCGCAGTAATTCGATATTGCCCTCGCGGTCGTGGCCAAACGCGAACCCGCGGCCAAGGTAGACCTCTTTTGCGTGTAGCCGATCCTTGACAACGTCACGGAGAAAATCTTCGGCGCGAGTTTGGGAGAACGCTTTATCGAAACGAACGACGATCGTCTGTTCGATGCCAAGCACGCCAAACCCTTCAACTTTTTGATCTAGAGTTTGCAATAGCGGCGGCGACGATTCGGGATGCAAGACAGCGCGCGGGTGCGGGTCGAAAGTTATCACCGTCGGAACTGCGCCAGTCTCACGTGCCCTCTCCACAACCGTGCGCATGATCAATTGATGGCCAAGATGCAGGCCGTCAAACACGCCGAGCGTCAGGACGGTCGGTCGTTGGATCTCGGCGTTGTCAGTTCCGTGAAATAAGCGCATCAAATAGATTTGTTCGGGCAATCAACCTGAGAGGACAGCTGCGGCATCGGCGGCAACTCGGGCCCGGCTGGTTTATGCCTCAGAAACTGAAGCGCCGATAGGCCGATATAAACAAGCATTCCGTAAAGTGCTACGTTGCAAAGCGCCAAGAATACTATTCCCAAGATGATGTCGCTTTCTAATGGTTGACGACCCATGAGAAAGATCCACAATGGGCGAGGCCATCCGAACGGATACACCATAAGCTCCGGAATAAATCTTCCCGTGTAGTCAGAAAACAACGAGAGGGCTACGGCATAACTAAGCGGAATCAGAAATCCAAGCACACACGAAAGCAATATGCGCTTTATGCTGAAGATCCGTATCCTCGAAGTTTTTTTAGTCATCACTCACTTCCAGCCCATCGTAAGCCCACTCAACTCCCGCCGGTAATTTGGCAGAATCGCGAGCGTGCTTAACGTCGTGCGCGATATGCGTCAAGTAAGCTCGCCTGGGCTTGATCTTCTCGATGTATTCGAGCGCTTTGTCCACCCACAGATGCGTGGGGTGCTCCTTGAACCGCAAACAGTCCAACACCAGGACATCGAGTCCGCGCATCTGGTCCATTGTTGCCGGCGGGATCTCGCTTAGGTCAGTCGCATAAGCAAAGTCGTTGAAACGGTAAGCCATTACCGGAAGCCGACCGTGGATTACTTCCAGCGGCGTAATCAGCAGATCCTTTTCCAAACAAAACTGGGCCCCGGGCACAACCGTGTGCGGAATCACTTGCGGCAGACCACCGCCAAAATGTGAAGGCTCGAAGATGTATTTAAAGATGCGACGAATATCAACCCAGGCGCGCTCATTGGCGTAGAGACCGAGCGCGCCATAGCGAAAATTCAGCGGACGAATATCATCGAGGCCGAAAATGTGATCGGCGTGGCAGTGCGTAATCAGGACGGCGTCAAGCTTCTTCAAACCATATCGCAAGGCCTGCTGGCGAAAGTCGGAGGAAGTATCGACGAGGACCGACTGTGCCCCGTGTTCAATTAGAATGGAAACTCGTAACCGTTTGTCGTGTGGATCGTCTGACGTGCAGGTTTCGCATTCGCAGGCAATGGAGGGGACGCCGGTGGATGTTCCGGTACCGAGAAAAGTAAGCTTCATGACTAGTCCAAAGTCCAGTTTCCAATGTCCAAAGTCAATTCAGCCGCGTTGGACGACTCTGAGTCTGTCAGAGGGCTCCTCGCAATTACCGGACTTTGGACATTGGGCTTTGGGCTTTCGCCTAACCGCCGGTGATGTCGCGGCTGGTGTAGGTACGGGCCTTCGGCGCCGCATTGGTCAGCGAAACGTATTGCATTCGCAGGTCCGCCAACAGCCCTT
>Ga0137410_10001329_pt1 | contig 16907 bp, 15 predicted proteins | sample CZODoug1_16funga_FD_108878 | JGI IMG/M metagenome (GOLD analysis project Ga0137410, IMG submission 108878) | Vadose zone soil fungal communities from Angelo Coast Range Reserve, California, USA - CZODoug1_16fungal (Illumina Assembly) | ecosystem: Environmental > Terrestrial > Soil > Vadose zone... | reverse complement strand
TGAGGCGTGTTTCCAGTCCCGCAACCTCGACGTCTCGACGGTCAAGGGGCTGGTGCGGCGCTGGTAGGCGCAGGCGTTGAAAGGCCTGGTGAAGGAAGGCAAGCACGAGGCGCTCGCCGATATCGTCGAGTCGATCGAGGAGCTGAAGTTCTACCGCAAGAACGTGATGAGCATCTAGGTTCCGATCTAACCTGAGCCGCGGCGGGCGAGCCAGATCGCCGCCAGAACGATCAAGCCTCCTGCGATCTGGAGGGCGAAGAGCGGTTCCGACAGCAGCAGCCAAGCGAAGAACGCCGCTACGACCGGCTGCAGCAGCAATCCCACTGAAGAGAACTGCGCCGGCAGGTGCGCGAGCGCGTAGGCGATCAGGCCCTGCCCGGCGGCGTGCGAGACGAGCGCGAGGCCGATCAGGATCCACCAGCCATAGGCGCTCGCGGGCAGCATCTGCTCGCCCGAGGCGAGCGCCACGGGAAAGAGGATGACCGCGGTGAGGGTGCTCGCCACCGCCATCACCTGCAGCGTCGCGGCGCCGCGATCCCGCAGCCCTTTCACCGCCAGGATGTACCAGGCATAGAACATCGCCGTGACCACGCCAAGCGCGTCGCCGAGCAGCGCGGTGCGCGAGAAATCGAGGCTGGTATGCACCAGCAGCGCCACGCCGCCGAGCGCCAGCGCCAGGGCGAGAAGGAACAGGCCCCGCGGCCGCTCGCGCCAGAGGAGCCAGGCGGCGAGGGTGACGAAGATCGAGGCGAGGTTGGCGAGCAGCGTCGAGTTCGCCACCGACGTGAACTGGATCGACTGGTGCCAGAAGGCAAGGTCACCGGCGAAAGCGATGCCGGCGGCGAGGAATAGAAGTTTTCTTCCCGAAAAGCCCTTTTCATGGGGATTCTTGAATAGCAAAGCAAGAATCCACAGGGCCGGAACCGCCAGGGCGACCCTCCAGAAGGCGGTCGCGGTCGGGCCCGCCTCGGAGAGCCTGACGAATATCGGGGACAGCGCGATGCAGGTCGCGCCGAAGAAGAGGGCTACAAGAGCGGGCCTCACGGCCCGCGAAGTCTACTTACTTCAGATCGTTCCAGCGCTTCAGGGCATCCTCGTAGCGCTTGCGTGCCTGCGCGACTTCCTGCTCGAGGATCGCCTGGCGCCCGACGTAGTTCTCGTTCGGCCGGCTGCCGCCCGCGGCGGTGCCGCTGCGCTCGCCGGACTGCGACTCGATGCCCTGGTCGCGCTTCGCCTCCGCGGCCTGCAGCGCGGTCTGCGCCGCGCGCGCCGCTTCGTAGGCCTTGTCGAGCGCCGAGCGCTGGTCCTGCGCCTGCGCGACCGCGGCGCTCGCGTAGAGAGTGATCAGCAGCGTCAGGAAGCGTTTCATGCCACCCTTTCCCGGTAGAATTTTTTGACATGGCAAAGCCGCTTTTCGTTCACCTAAGGATGCACAGTGAATACTCGGTGAATGACGGCATCGTCCGGTTGGAGCAGGCGGTGCAGCGGGCGGCGGAAGACCGGATGCCAGCGGTAGCCCTTACGGACGCGGCCAACCTGTTCGGCATGGTCAAGTTCTACGGCGCGGCCCGCGCCGCCGGCGTCAAGCCGGTCGTCGGCGCCGACTGCTGGCTGCAGAACGGGACCGACCGCGACAAGCCCTACCGGATCCTGCTGCTCTGCGCCTCGCACGCGGGCTACCTGCGGCTGTGCGACCTGCTGTCGCGCGCCTGGCTGAAGAACCAGTACCGCGGCCGCGGCGAGATCGCCCGCGAGTGGCTGGAGAAGGACAACGACGGGCTGATCGTCCTCTCCGGCGGTCCGACGGGTGACATCGGCCAGGCGCTGCTTGGCGGCCATGCCGAAGCGGCCGAGCGCGACGCGAAGCGCTGGGCGGCGGCGTTTCCCGGCCGCTACTACCTGGAGTTGCAGCGCGCCGGCCAGCCCAACACCGAGGCGCTGGTCTCGCGCTCGGTCGCGCTCGCGACGCGGCTCAAGCTGCCGGTGGTCGCCACGCACCCGGTGCAGTTCCTCGACCCGGACGACTTCAAGGCGCACGAGGCGAGAGTATGCATCGCACAGGGCTACGTACTCGGCGACCAGCGGCGGCCGAAGGCGTTTACCCCCGAGCAGTACTTCAAGAGCCAGGCGGAGATGGCGAAGCTGTTCGCCGACATTCCGCAGGCGCTGCAGAACTCGGTGGAAATCGCGCGCCGTTGCAACCTCCAGATCACGCTCGGCAAGAGCCGCCTGCCGGCATTCCCGACGCCGTCGGGAATGTCGGTCGACGACTACCTCAGGCAGCAAGCACATGCCGGGCTGCAAAAGCGCGGCCTGGACAATGTCGAGAGACTCGAATTCGAGTTGAAGACCATCATCCAGATGGGGTTCGCCGGCTACTTCCTGATCGTCGCCGACTTCATTAACTGGGCGAAGCACAACGGTGTCCCGGTCGGGCCGGGGCGAGGTTCGGGCGCCGGCTCGCTGGTCGCGTACTCGCTCGGCATCACCGACCTCGATCCGCTCAAGTACGACCTGCTGTTCGAGCGCTTCCTCAATCCCGAGCGGGTGTCGATGCCCGACTTCGACATCGACTTCTGCCAGGACGGCCGCGACCGCGTCATCGACTACGTGCGCAAGAAGTACGGCGACGAGAGCGTCTCGCAGATCGCCACCTTCGGCACCATGGCGGCGCGCGCGGTGGTGCGCGACGTCGGCCGGGTGCTCGACCTCGGTTACAACTTCTGCGACCAGATCGCCAAGCTGATCCCGTTCCAGCCCGGCAAGCAGATCACGCTGGAGGACGCGCGAGCGATGGAGCCGTTGCTCGCCGAGCGCGAGAAGAAGGAGGACGAGGTCAAGCAGCTCCTCGAGCTGGGCGAGAAGCTCGAGGGCCTGGTGCGCAACGTCGGCATGCACGCCGGCGGCGTGCTGATCGCACCCGGGCGGCTGAGCGACTTCTGCGCGCTCTACGCGGCCGAGGGCGGCACGCATGTCATTTCGCAATTCGACAAGGACGACGTCGAGGCCGTCGGCCTGGTCAAGTTCGACTTCCTCGGCCTCACCACGCTCACCATCCTCGATTGGGCGACGCGTTTCGTGAAGGCGCTCGGCGACAAGACTTTCGCCCTTGAGAAAGTGCCTTTGGATGATGCGGCGACGTACAAGCTGCTCTCGGCCGGCAACACCACCGCCGTGTTCCAGCTGGAATCGCGCGGCATGCGCGACCTCATCAAGCGGGCCAGGCCCGACCGCTTCGAGGACGTGATCGCGCTGGTCGCGCTCTACCGCCCGGGGCCGATGGACCTGATCCCGGACTACATTGCGCGCAAGCACGGCCAGAGCCGCGTCGACTACCTCGACCCGCGCCTGCAGCCGATCCTCGGCCCGACCTACGGCATCATGGTCTACCAGGAGCAGGTGATGCAGATCGGCCAGGTGATCGGCGGCTACACGCTCGGCGGCGCCGATCTGCTGCGCCGCGCGATGGGCAAGAAGAAGGCCGACGAGATGGCCGAGCAGCGCGACATCTTCGTCGCCGGCGCGCAGAAGAACGGCTTGACCAAGTCGAAGGCGACGCAGCTCTTCGACCTGATGGAGAAGTTCGCCGGCTACGGCTTCAACAAGTCGCACGCCGCGGCGTACGCGCTGCTCGCCTATCACACCGCCTACATGAAGACGCACCACGCCGCCGCGTTCGCCGCCGCCAACCTTTCCGCAGTGATGGACGACACCGACAAGGTGCGGCCGCTGCACGAGGATGCGGTCGCCAACGGGCTGGTCGTCGTGCCGCCCGACGTCAACGCGTCCGAGTATCGCTTCGTCCCGGTGGACGCGAAGACGGTGCGCTACGGCCTCGGCGCGGTGCGCGGCACCGGCGAGTCGGCGATCGCCGCGGTGCTCGAAGCGCGCCGCAGTGACAAAGGCGGCGGACCGTTCAAGAGCCTGCATGACTTCTGCTGCCGGGTCGACAAGCGCATCGTCAACCGGCGGGTGGTCGAGGCGCTGGTCCGCGCCGGAGGGTTCGACGCACTGGATGCGAACCGGGCACGGCTGCTGGCGTCGGTCGGCCGCGCGCTGGAAGCGGCCGAGCAGGCCGAGCGCCAGGCCTCGCAGAACAGCCTGTTCGGCGAGAGCGAAGCGCCGCGCGGCGGCGCGCACGTGGTGGTCGAGGCGCCGGCCTGGGACCTGAAGCAGAAGCTGATGGAGGAGAAGGCGGCGCTCGGCTTCACGCTCTCGGGGCACCTCTTCTCGGTGTACGAGGGGCTGCTCTCCGGCTTCCCGCGCACGCCGCTCGCCCGCCTGGCGGCAGCCGACAGCAAGGTCTGGATGGCCGGCACGCTCGCGTCGGTGCGCAGCCAGATGACGCGCCGCGGCCGGATGATGGTGGCGGTGCTGGACGACGGCAGCGCGCAGGTGGAAGTCACGGTGTTCAACGAGCTGTTCGAGAAGCACCGCGACAAGCTGAAGGAGGACGCGCTGCTCATCGTCGCGGGCAAGGTGCAGCGCGACGATTTCTCCGGCGGCCTGCGCGTGCTTGCCGAGGACCTGCTCGACCTCGAGGGACTGAGCGGCCGCTACGCCGCTCGGCTGCGGCTGGTCATGAACGGCGGCGCCGACGCCAAGCGGCTGCAGCAGGCGCTGCTGCCTTACCGCGCGTCAGGGCCTGGAAGCTGCCTGGTGGTGGTGTCCTACAGCAACGGCCAGGTGGCGAGCGACGTGGTGCTGGGCGATGCCTGGCGGGTGCGCCCCGACGGGCGGCTTATCGACGAGCTCGGCGCCTGGCTCGCGCCGCAGAACGTGCAACTGGTCTACGGCTCTGCCTAGAGCCTTCGACCTCGACGATACATTCGATCTCCACCAGAATCTGCAGCGGCAGCGAGCCCATGCCGACCGCCGAGCGCGCGTGCTTGCCGCGCTCGCCGAAGACCTCGACGAGGAGGTCGGAGCAGCCGTTGATGACCTTCGGGTGGTCCTGGAACTCGGGTACCGCGTTCACCATGCCGAGCACCTTCACGACGCGCTTCACGCGATCGAGGCTGCCCAGCTCGTGGCGCATGACGGCGAGCAGCTCGAGGCCGGTGATGCGCGCCTGCTGGTAGGCCTGCTCGACGGTGAACTCGCGCCCGACCTTGCCTTGGGGGCGCCTGCCGTCGGCGCCGGGCGGGCCGCCCTTGCCGGCGAGGAACAGCAGGTTGCCGGTGCGCACCGAGTTGACGTAGTTCGCCACCGGCGGCGACACCGCCGCGAGCTGCAGGCCGAGCTCTTTCAGGCGCTTTTCGGCACTCATCCCAGGTGTTCGGCGCTCATGGCTAGCGTCCCGGGTTGGTGTCCTTGGGGAAGACCGGCGTATCCGAGCGGGTCCCCGCGGTACCGCGTTCGGGCTCGACGCGGCGCGCATCCCCTCCGAGCGTCGGCAGGGCCTTCGCATCCTTCTCCGCGCCGCTGGTCGTCGCCCAGGACGACGGGTTGTCGAGCCGTAAATTGAGGGACGGACGGTCCGTCGCCGGACGCTCCGCCGGCTTCGCCGGCGCTGGACTCTCCTTCGCCGGCTCCTGCGCCATGGCGGCGGGCGGAAGGAGCGCCAGGACCACGAGCAGCATCCGGGTCATTGCGGCGGCACGACCTTGCCGGGGTTCATGAGGTTGTCCGGGTCGAGCGTTCTCTTGATGTCGCGCATCACGTCGATGACGTCGTCGCCGAGCTCCATCCTCAGCGAGCCCATCTTGCCCATGCCGACGCCGTGCTCCCCGGTGCAGGTGCCTTCCATGGCGAGCGCGCGCTCGATCAGGCGCTTGTTGAATTTCTTGGCGAGCTCGGTCTCCGCGGGCTTCGCCGGGTCGACCAGGAACATCAGGTGGAAATTGCCGTCGCCGATGTGGCCGAGCAGCGGCACCGGCGCGATGTAGCTCTGCACGTCCTGCATGGTCTCGCGCACGCACTCGGCGAGGCGCGAGATCGGCACGCAGACGTCGGTCGAGACGGCGCGCGAGCCGGGCCGGATCTGCAGGCAGGCGAAGTAGGCGTCATGGCGCGCCTGCCAGAGCTGTGTGCGCTCCTCCGGCTTGGTGGCCCAGATGAAGTCCATGCCGCCGTGCTCCTTGGCGATCGCCTGCACGGCCTCGGCCTGCTCGACCACGGAGCTCTTGCTGCCGTGGAACTCGAAAAATACCGTCGGCGCGACGCGGTAATTCGTCTTCTTGAATTTGTTGATCGCGCCCACCGTTTTCTCGCAGACGATGTCGCAGCGCGCCACCGGGATTCCGGCCTGGATGGTCTGGATCACGGTGTTGGTGCAGCCGTCGACCGAGTCGAAGGCGCACACCGCGGCAGACATCGCTTCCTGCACCGGGTAGAGGCGCACGGTCACCTCGGTGATGATGCCGAGCGTGCCTTCCGAGCCGACGAAGAGGCGCGTCAGGTCGTAGCCCGCCGCCGACTTCTTCGAGCGCGTCGAGGTCTGGATGACGCGGCCGTCGGCGAGCACCACCTTCAGCGAGAGCACGTTCTCGCGCATCGTGCCGTAGCGCACCGCATTGGTTCCGGAGGCGCGCGTCGCCGCCATGCCGCCCAGGGTCGCGTCGGCGCCGGGATCGACCGGGAAGAACAGGCCGGTGTGCTTGATGTATTCGTTGAGCTGCTTGCGCGTCACGCCGGCCTGCACCACGGCGTCGAGATCGGCCTCGTGGACCTGCAGCACCTTGTTCATGCGCGACAGGTCGATCGACACGCCGCCCTCGACCGCGAGGATGTGGCCCTCGAGCGAGGTGCCGACGCCGAACGGGATCATCGGCACGCGGTGTCGGCGGCAGATATTCACCACATCGCGCACTTCCTCGGTGGATTCGACGAACACCACCACGTCGGGAAGCGCGTAGGGGAAGTACGACTCGTCCTTGCCATGGTGCTCGCGCACCGCGCCGGAAGTCGACACCCGCTCGCCGAGCAGCGCCTTCAGCTCCGACACGACCGACTGATCGAATTCGCGCGCCTTGTTCACGGGGCTATTTTAGTTTGATCTCGCCGTCGAAGGGCACCTTCACGCCCAGCGACGGGATTTCCAGCGTCATTTTTACAGCGAAGCCGTCGCCCAGCTTGCCCGCCGAGCTCTGCACCGCCTGCTCGATCTCGCGCTGCGAGTTGACGCCGACCATCTTCAGGAACTTGCGGATGCTGAGGTTGAACGTTTCCTGGTCCATTAGTTGCCTCCGGAAATTAACTTTTTCGCCATCTCTTTGCCCAGCTCGACGCCCCACTGGTCGAAGCTGTTGATGTTCCAGATGACGCCCTGCGTGAACACCTTGTGCTCGTAGAGGGCGATGAGCCTGCCGAGATTGCGGGGGGTGACTTTATCAAAGGACAGAAGCGAGGAAGGACGGTTGCCGGGATATTGCCGGTGCGGCGGCAGCGACGGGTCGTCGGTGCCGAACGCCAGCGCATCCGCCTGCGCGCGGCAGTTCGCGGAGAGGTTCTTTTCGAGGTCGAAGTCGATGAAGTCGCAGGGCACGATCTGCGTTCCCTGGTGCAGGAGCTGGTGGAAGGAGTGCTGGCTGACCGTGCCTTCCGCGCCCCAGAGCACCGGCGCGGTCGCGTACGCGACGGGCCGGCCCTCGCGGTCGACGCGCTTGCCGTTCGATTCCATCTCGAGCTGCTGCAGATAGGCCGGAAAGAGGCGCAGCGCGTTGGAATACGGCAGCACGGCGTGCGTGGCGGCGCCGAGGAAATTGCCGTTCCAGACGCCGCACAGCGCCATCAGCACCGGCAGGTTCTTTTCGAGCGGCGCGTCGGCAAAGTGCTTGTCCATGTCGTGCCCGCCGGCGAGAAACTCCTCGAACCCCTGAAAGCCGACCGCGCACGCCGCCGCCAACCCCGCTGCCGACCAGACCGAGAAGCGGCCGCCGACCCAGTCCCACATCGGCAATACCTCGGTGGCGCCGAAACTGTGTGCTTCTTTTGTATTGGCTGTTACTGCATAGAAAAATTTTCCTCCCCAGGCCTTCGCCGCCATCGCGTTGGCCATCGTTTCCTGGGTCGTGAAGGTCTTCGAGACGACGATGAAGAGCGTGCTCGCCGGGTCCGCGCCGTCGACTGCGCGCTGCAGATCAAAGGGATCGACGTTTGCCGCGAAACGCACATCCAGCCGTCCGTCGCTCAGCGCGTCGGCGACCAGGCGCGGGCCGAGGTCGGAACCGCCGGTACCGAGGTTGACGACGCGGCGGATCTTGCCTTCCTTCCGGATCTTCTCGGACAGCAATTTCATCCGTTCCAGTGTCGCGTGCACTTCCGGCGGCAGCGAGCCGCCCGCGCGCAGCGCGGTGTGCCACGCGGCGCGGTCCTCGGTGGAGTTCACCTTCTTGCCCGACAGCAGCGCGTCGCGCCATTCCGGCAGGCCGCGGTCGACGGCGAGATGCGAGAGCAGGCGCAGCGTCATCGCGCCCAGGCGCTGGCGCGAATAGTCGAGGCGCACGCCCGGCGCCTCGGCGACCAGCTGCACCGCGCGCGCTACGTCGTTGGCGAACAGCTCGCGCAGCTGCACCGTGCGCCAGCTCTCCGCGTGGTGCGCGAGGCTCGCCCAGGCCTTGCACTCGGTCGGCGGCGTCGTGTTGGTCGTCATTTATGGAGATAGAGGCGATAGCGCTCGATGCGGTCGCCGGGCCGGCCGACCTCGGCGACCTTGCGCCAGCGGCTGCTGGGCGGGTCGTCGATGTCTTCCTGCGCCGTTCCCTGCACGATCAGGACACTGCATGCATCGGGCCTGAGCGGATCGAAGATGCGCGCGCGGATGCCGGCATGGTAGTCGAGCGACGCGGCCTGCGACACGCCGAGCCCTTTCTGCGCGATGCAATCCGCCTTGGCGGGAATTTTCGTGCGCAGCTCGAGCGCCACCGCGCGGTAGGACTTCTGATAGTCGACCCAGGGCATCGCCAGCATCGCCGCGGTGCCCCAGAACAGGACGATGCCGCCCGCCCAGCGCGCGAGCGAGCGGGTCGGTCCGCGCTCGGTGAAGAAGATGAGGTAGAGCCAGGCGGCGGCGAGCGCGAGCGCGACCAGCACCGCGAAGATCGAGAACTGCGGTGCGTAGCCTGGCGCGATGCGCTCGATGTTGCGCGCCACCGGCGCCGGCAGGTCGAGCATCAGCACCAGGTAGAAGAACCACAGCGCCAGGCTGAAGAAGCCGAACGCCAGCACGCCGAACGAGTCGAGCGCGCCGACCGCGCCGCGGCGGATGAGGAAGATCGCCGGCGCCGCGACCATCGCCAGCGCCGGGAGGAACAGGATCAGGTCGACATCCTCGGTCGAGCCCCAGAGCGAAAAGCCGGCGAGCATCGCCAGCAGCGCCGCGCCGGGCACGAACAGGCGCGGCTCGCGCCACTGCCGGCGCAGGTACCACGCAGTCCAGAGCGCGATCGGCCACGCCGGCCAGGTGAACCAGCTGCCGGTGACGAGGTAGAAGCGCAGGCCCTGGATCGGGCGCAGGTACACCGGAAAGGTCAGGGCGCGCCACTCGGCAAACGCCTCGGGCGCGCGCTGCGCGAGCACGAACGGCCAGCTCGCCGCGATCAGGATCGCCAGCGGCAGCGCGAGCAGCAGGAAAAGCGAGACCGGCTGGACGCGCCATGCGGGGCAGGCCAATCGGCCGGCGATCGCGGCGATGGCGAGCGCGAGCGGCGCGATCCAGCCCGAGGCGAGGGCGGCCAGGCCGAGCGCGACGCCGAAGGCGAATCCCGCGAGCACCGGGCGGCGCGGCGCGTGCGGCAGGGCCGCGAGCGCGCCGCACAGCGCGGCCAGGCCGGCGAGCTCGGGCACCGCCTCGTGCGCGTGCACGATCAGCCCGACCGCGCCGAGCACGAGCAGCATCGCCGCCGCGGCGGTCGAGGCGCGCTTCTCGTCCTCGGGCTCCCAGTCGCGCGCGGCTCGCCAGGCGAAATAGAACGCGGCCGCGACGAACACGCCGCTCGCGAGGCGCGCCGCGGCGTGGAACTCGAGCAGCGAGCGCAGCGCGGCGCCGAACGCGGTGGCGATCCAGTGGTAGAGCGGCGGATCGAACATCCAGAGCGCGCCGGCGATGCGCGGCACGAGCAGCTCGCCGGTGGCCCACATGCTGTGGACGATGCCGAGGCCGACCGCGTCGTACGTTTTCCAGGGGTCATGCCCGGTGAGGCCGGGCAGGATGAACGCCGCCGCGATCAGAACCAGCGCGGCAGGGGACGGCGGTAACTTAAGACGGGGAGGCAGGAAGCCGCCTGAACTTCAGGGGCAGCATTGCCCCGAAGCTACTTGGCTTTCTTGGTGTAGCGGCGCTTGAACTTCTCGACCCGGCCGGCGGTGTCCATGATCTTGGTCTTGCCGGTGTAGAACGAGTGCGACTCGGAAGAGACCTCGACCTTGACCACCGGGTAGTCCTTGCCGTCAGACCATTTCATGGTCTCGCGGCCCTTGGTGTCGATCGCCGAGCGGGTGAGGAAGGAATGGTTCGAGCTGGTGTCGAGGAAGATCACCGCTCTGTATTCGGGGTGGATGCCGGTTTTCATAGGGCGCGGAGTATACAAGAAAATCAAAGGCGACCGCTACGTTTGAGCTCCAAATAACGGTTCACGAGCGTGATCGGCAGCTTCTCCGGCTCGACGTCCAGGGTCATCACCCCCGAGGCGCCGATGCGGCGGAACACCCGCTCGCGCAGCGCCAGGTAATCGGCGGCGGCGGCATGGGTCACGGCGCGGTCGAAGCTGTCGACCCGGGCGGTGAGGGCGCGGGAGAGGATCGCCTCGCGCAGCGAGGCCAGCACCACGAGGTGGCGGCTGCGCAGCAGAGACAGCGCCGGCAGCAGGCCGTCGTCGTCCTCGTCGCGCAGGTTGGTGAGCAGGATGACGAGCGCCCGGCGGCGCACCTGGCGCATCACCTCGGTCGCGGCGCGGTAGTAGTCGGGCACGGCGAGCGTCGGCTCGACGTCGTACATCCGGTTCATGATGGCGTGCACCGCGGCGATCGACTTGCGCGGCTCGCAGTAGCGGTTGATGCCGCCCATGGTCAGCATGCCGACCGCGTCGCCCTGGCGCAGCGCCACGTGGGCGAGGAGCAGCGCCGCGTTCAGCGTATGGTCGAAATGCGACAGCTCGCCATCCTTCGACGCCATGCGCCGGCCGCAGTCGACCACCAGCAGCACGCGTTGGTCCTTCTCCTCCTCGTACTCGCGCGCGATCAGGCGCGCGGTGCGCGCGGTCGCCTTCCAGTCGATGGCGCGCTGCGAATCGCCTTGCCGGTACTCGCGCAGCTGGTGGAACTCCATCCCCTCGCCGCGCCGGCGCACCTGCAGCACGCCGATCTGCGACAGGCGGTTATCCGTGGCGAGCAGGGTGTAGCGGGCGAGGGCGCGGAAATTCGGATAGACGCGGATCGGCGACGGCTCGCCGCTCAAGCGCCTGACCTGGAAAAGGCGCAGCGGCGAGAAGATGCGCAATTCGCTCTGGCCGAAGCGCGCCTCGCCGCGCGCCACCGGACGCGCCTGGTAGCGCAGCTCGCCCCATTGCGCCGGGGCGAGCGCGAGGCGGCGCGGCAGCCCTTCGCTCTCGATGCTCGCCGGATGATGGTCGTGGACCTCGCAGAGGAGCGGCAGCCGCGAAGGGTTCTGCACCCGCAGCGCGACGTCGATCGGCACGCCGAGCGCGAGCGATGCGGGCACCAGCCGCGCCGCCGGCGGCGTCGCCAGGCGCAGCGCGGTCACCGCGTCGAGCAGCGCGAGGACTGCGGTGACGCCGGCGAGCGTTGCCCAGTAGTTATAGAAGTCCGGATAAATGGATACCGCGATGGCGAGTGCAGCCAGCACAGTCAGACACCACAGGAAGCGTGTTGAGGGAAGAATCACTTCCGCGGTGCTTCGATTTTTTCCAATATTCCGGTGAGGATCGCGTCCGCGTCCCGTCCCTCGAGCTCCAGCTCGGGCGAAGGCCGGATGCGGTGGCGCAATGCCGGCAGCGCCATGCGCTTCACGTCGTCGGGGGTGACGAAATCGCGGCCGTCGATGAGCGCCACGGCGCGCGCCGCGCGCATCAGCGAGATGCCGCCGCGCGGCCCGGCGCCCGCCGCCACGCCCGCCCAGTTGCGCGTCGCGCGCACCAGGCGGATCGCATAGTCGATCACCGCTTCGTCGGTCCTGAGCGCCGCGGCGATCGCCTGCAACGTCACCACGGTGGAGGCCTTGAGCAGCGGCGCGACCGGCTCGACGTTCAGCTTGTCGCCGATCTTGCCGTCGGTGACGTGGCGCACCATCGCAACCTCGTCGGCCTGGCTCGGGTAGTCGATCTTCACCTTGAGCAGGAAGCGGTCGAGCTGCGCTTCCGGCAGGGCATAGGTGCCCTCCTGCTCGATCGGGTTCTGCGTCGCGAGCACCATGAACGGCGGCTCGAGCGCGTGCGCCTGGCCCTCGATCGTGACCTGCGCTTCCTGCATCACCTCGAGCAGCGCGGCCTGCGTCTTCGCCGGCGCGCGGTTGATCTCGTCAGCCAGCAGAAAATTGACGAACACCGGCCCGCGGCGAGTGGTGAAGACCTGGTTCTTCGGGTCGTAGAGCGTGTGGCCGGTGACGTCGGCCGGCATCAGGTCGGGCGTGAACTGGATGCGGCCGAAGGTGCCGGAGATGGTGCGCGCCAGCGCGCGCACCATCAGCGTCTTGCCGAGGCCCGGCACGCCTTCGACCAGCACGTGGCCGCCGGCGAGCAGCGCGCAGAGCACCGCGTCGATCACCTCTTTCTGGCCGACCACTGCCTTCGCCACCTCGGCGCGCATCGCCACGGCGACCTTGGCCGCCTGCTGGAACTGTTCGCTACTGGGCCCGCTCATCGTGCTTCCTGCAGCACTCATCGATTTCCCCTTTCGAGCGCAGCGTGGACACGCTGCGCGGTCTGCATTATCTGGATGAAGGCGGCGCCGCGGATGGCGCCGCCGGCGTCGAGCAATCGCTGCGCCTCGCCGACTGGAACGCCGGCCAGCGCCGCCAGGCGCGCGGCGCGCTCCTGCGGCGGCGCGGCGGCGAACTCCGGCTGCGCGCGCAGCACCCGCCGCAGCGCCGCGTCGCGCGCGGAAATGAGAAGGCGCTCGCGCAGGTCGAGGGCCCAGTAGTAGCGGCCGCTCGCGCGCAGGTGGTCGAGCAGCCGGCGGCGCGCCGGCGGCGCGTCGGGCGCGACCGGCCCGAAGCGCGGCGCGATGCGCCACAGCCAGGTCACGAGAAGAGCGGCGCTCGCAGCGACCGCTGCCAGTGCATTTTCAGTCAGGAAACCCCAGAGCGAGAGCCGCGCCGGGCGCGAATACACCGCGAGGTGCGTGGCCGGCGTCGCCTGCATCAGCCGCCACAGGAACTCGGCATGGTCCTGCTCGCCGATCTGGAGGTTGCGCGCGAAATCGAGGCTGGCGGTCACCGTCACCACGCCGCGGCCGCGGCTGAAGGACGCGAGGCGGATCGAATCGCCGCTCGCCGCGCGCACCAGCAGGCGCCCGGTCGGCGGCTCGAGCCCGAGACGGCTGCGCAGCGCGACCTTCAGCGCCGCGCCGTCGGCGAACGTGACCGTGAGCGGGTTGGCGACCCAGGGCGCGTCGATCCGGCGCACCGCGAGCAGATCGAGCAGCGGATCGGGGACGCCCTGCGCCTCGGCTTCGGCGATGAGATGGCCGCCGCCCTGCACCCAGGCGAGGATGCGATCCATGCGCGGCGCGTCGAGCGCCTGGCGGCGGTTCGGCAGCAGCAGCACGCCGCCCGGCGCGAGCGCGTCGACGTCGGGCAGCGAGCGCAGCTCCTTCGCGTCCAAGCCCATGCGCTCGGCGAAGCGCTCGGCGGCGAGGAACTGGCGCAGGCGCGCCTCGCCGCTCGGGCCGACCCAGGCCTTCGCCGGCACGCGTACGAACGTCACGTTCCACCACACCACCACGCCGATCGCGAGGGCGAGCACGATGCCGTTGACGATGAGGCGGGTTTTCACGAGGTCATGACCCTGTGTCCGGAGGCGAGGCTTTCCACCTCGGGACGCCCGGGCGCGCGGCGCGAGTAGGCGCACTCGCGCCAGATGCGCACCAGCGTCTGCAGGTAGGCGCCGCGCTCGGGATCGACCCGCCGGGTCGCGAGCTGCAGCGCCTCGAGCTCGGTGTGGCTGGCGAGCAGCTCGACGCCGCGGCGGTGCACGAGATCGGAGAGCGAGCCGCGGTAGAGCAGGCCGAGCGCTTCACGCAGGCGGCCGGCTTGCGCGAGCGCCATCGCTGCCGCGCCGACGTCGGCCGGGAGCTTCTCGGGCGCGATCTCCATGCCGAACAACGATGCCGGCGGACGATAGGCGTCCGCCACCGGCGCGCGCAGGCGAGGCAGCATGCGCGCCGCCCACCAGATGGCGTAGGCGATCGCCGCCGCCACCGCCAGCCAGAACAGCGCCCGCGCGGCATTGGCGAGCGCGTAGCCGAGCGCGCCGAGCCAGCTGCCGTCGCCGTCGCTCTCGCGCGCCGGCCGCTCTTCGCGCTCGAGCGGGTTGCGGCGCTGCAACTGCGTGGTGTCGACCTGGTGGGGAAATTCCTTCGCCGCCAGGACCTGCTTCATCTCCTGGCGCGGGTCCTTGTCGGCGGCGAACGCGAGCAGCGGCAGCATCAGGCAGACGCAGAGCAGCGCGGCCGCGTGGCGCTGCGTGATCTTGCGCAGCGCCACCTCGATGTCCCAGCCTTCGAGCAGCGTGCGGCGGTTGAGATAGAGCGCGAAGCCCGCCGCGACGTAGAACGGCTCGAGGATGACGACGGCGACGGCCCAGGCGAGCAGGTGATGGTAGGAGAAGAGCGAGCCCGACAGGAAGGCCGCAATGAACTCCTGGCCTTCGAATGCCTTTGCCGGAAGGAAGAGCGACGTAACGTTGCCGAAGGCAAGGGCGAGGACGCCCTCGAAGTGCATGCAGGCGATGGTGAGCCAGGTCGCATAGCTGCCGATGCGCCGACTCAGCACGCTGCGACGCTCGCGGCCGGCGCGCGCGCGCTGCCCCTCGAGCTGGCGGATCGGCAGATTGAAGGAGCGCGAAAAATCGGGCCACCAGCGCACTAGCAGGTAAGGGAGCAGTCCCGCACCGAGCCACTCCCGGGCATCGTGCAACACCGCGCGCAGGCCTTGCACCTCGCCGAATACCGCGCGCGAGAGGACATGCAGCACGACGCGGTCATAGAGGGGCTTCAGCCACCAGAAGACGAAGAACGCGACCCAGATGTTGCCCGCCCAGGTGCCGAGCGCCCACGCGCAGCCGGCGGCCGCGGCGACGACGAGGGAGAGCGGCAAGTAAACCTGGCGCCACCAGCGCTGCAGCATAGCGAGGCCGAGGTCCATCGCCTCCCACGGCGTGCGCCGGCGCAGCGTGATCGCGATGTCAACGGGCTGCATGAGCGCGTCCCGAGAGGAGGAAGTAGCCAAGCAGCAATACCCAGCCGCAAATGCCGACGATGATTTTTGTCTGAAAACCGAATTCCGTGAGCGGTGACCAGAACGCTTCGACAAACGCTGCGGCGAGGAACATGATCGCCGCGCCGTACATCAGGCGCACCGCGGGCTTGGCCGCGGCGACGAGCGCGGCGCGCCGGCTCACGTTGCCCGGCGAGATCACCGCCATGCCGAGGCGAAGGCCGGCGGCGCCGGCGATCGCGATCGCGACCAGCTCGAGCGAGGAGTGGCCGGCGACGAACGACCAGAAGGTCTGCGTGTAGCCGACCTGCGTCAGGTATCCCGCCACCGCGCCGATCACCACGCCGTTCGCGGCCAGGAACCAGATCGAGCCGACGCCGGCGAGCAGCCCGCCGGCGAAGGTCTGGAAGCCGATGCGGATGTTGTTCCAGATGTAGAAGCCGAACATCATCAGGCTCGAGTCGGCCTCGCGGCTGCCCAGGCGCTTGTTCGCCGGGTCGTACATCTGGTGGAAGTTGGCGATCTGCTCCGGCGCGAGCAGGTAGTGGACGAACTCCGGATACGCCTGCAGCACCGCGATCAGGCCGAGCAGCGGGCCGAAGAAGAGCAGCGACGCGGCGAGCACCAGGCGCCACTCGGCGCGCACCAGCGCCGGGAAGCCGGCGAGCAGGAACTCGAGCGCGCGCTGCGACTCGCGGCGGCGGTTGCGGTAGAGCGCGTGGTGGCCGCGCAGCGCGAGCTGGTTCAGGCGGTCGACCAGCTCCGGGCTGTATTGCCGGTCGGCGGCGAGCGCGAGGCTCTGGCAGATGCGCCGGTAGCGCGGCGGCATCTCATCCGCAGGGAATGGGGATTTCCTGGGGTTCTCCAAGAAAGTTTCGAATTCCTGCCATTCCTTCGCGTGCGCTTCCTCGAACTGGTGCTGTTTCATTTGCGGCCCGCGATGAAGTTCGCCATGCCGATCAGGCGCGCGGCGGCGCGGCTGCCGTCGAGGTTGCCGACCAGCGGCGAGGGCAGCTCGGCGAGCTCCTCGAGGCGCTCGCGCGTCAGCGTCGAGGCGCGCTCGGCGAGCTCGAGCACCGCGCGCTGCTCCTCCAGTGACAGCGCGAACGGCGGCGAGACCGGCGGCGCTTCCGGGAAGACCCGGGCACTGGTCTTCTCCGCCTGGTAGACCACCACCGTGCCGGCGGCGAGGTCGCCCAGGCGCTTGAAGTCGCGGTTGGCGAGCATCGCCACCAGGCCGATGCCGTAGAACAGCGGCAGGAAATCGACCGCGCGCAGCAGGTTGCGCGTCAGCGCCGCCGGCCAGCGCAGCGGCGTGCCGTCGTCGTTCAGGACGGCGATGCCGAAGGCGCGCTTGCCCGGCGTCTGCCCGTTCCAGCTGGTCTCGAACCAGGCCGGCAGCAGCCACTCGACGAAGAACGCGGCGATGAGGGCGATGCCGCCGCCGGCGGCGCCGAGCGGCGAGGAGATCATGAGCACCGCGAGCACGATCGCGATGCGCAGCAGGAAGTCGATC
>Ga0137410_10001326_pt1 | contig 16934 bp, 14 predicted proteins | sample CZODoug1_16funga_FD_108878 | JGI IMG/M metagenome (GOLD analysis project Ga0137410, IMG submission 108878) | Vadose zone soil fungal communities from Angelo Coast Range Reserve, California, USA - CZODoug1_16fungal (Illumina Assembly) | ecosystem: Environmental > Terrestrial > Soil > Vadose zone... | reverse complement strand
GCCGCCGCTTCCTTTACCGTGATAAGAATTCCGTCCATCTCTGCTCGCGTGAGCAGGACGGATTCTCCCGTTGAGCCAACCGCGACATACCCCGCCAAATCAGTCTGGTTGTATTTGTGAACGTTGTGTTTCAGGTCAGCAAGAGAAACTGAACCGTCGTCCGCAAATGGCGTGGTTAATGCGGCGAAAACTCCTGAAAAGATCACGACTCAATCTCCTGAGGGCACACGCGAAGCTGCAGCCCGTCCGCGATGCAAATCCTGCAGCGCGGCAACTTCCGTTCCCTGCTCAAGCAGAGCGTGAATCCCGCGCGCCGCGGCATGCGCGGCAGCAAGCGTGGTGATGCAAGGAATATTGTAGCGAATGGCCGCGCGCCGGATCGACTTCTCGTCATAGAACGATTCGCGGCCCAAGGGCGTGTTGATCACCAGATCGATCTTCCCCGTTTTCACCAGATCCACAATGTTCGGGCGGCCTTCGTTCACTTTGAATACCGGCTCCGCCTCGATACCAGCCGCTTCCAGAGCGGCGGCAGTTCCCCGCGTGGCCAATAGACGAAAACCCAGCGACGAGAGTTCTTTTCCAAGCGCACCCAGTTGTTTTTTGTCGCGGTCGTTTACGCTAAGAAATACCGTGCCTTTCCGCGGTAAGCGTTGCCCCGCGGCAAGCTGCGCCTTCGCGAACGCTTGCCCGTACGAAGTCGAAATCCCCATGACTTCGCCCGTCGAGCGCATCTCGGGGCCGAGGATAGTATCCACGCCGCGAAACTTGTTGAAGGGAAACACCGGCGATTTCACGGAATAAAATTCGTGCACGGCGATTTCGGCCACCCCGTTGTGCTGCACCGTGGGCAGCTCCAGAGTTGCCAATTTCTTTCCGGTCATCAATCGCGCCGCAACTTTCGCCAGCGGCACACCGGTCGCTTTGCTCACGAACGGCACAGTGCGCGAGGCGCGCGGATTCACTTCCAATACGTAAACAGTGTCGCGCTGAATCGCGTACTGCACGTTCATCAAGCCGACCACTTTCAATGCCAGCGCCAGCCGTTTCGTGTATTCGCGGATGTGATCGAGAATTGCCGGTGACAAGCTCACGGGCGGCAGCACGCAGGAAGAATCCCCGGAATGCACTCCGGCTTCCTCGATGTGCTCCATGATTCCGCCGATGACCACGTCCGTTCCGTCGGCGAGTGCGTCCACATCGATTTCCGTCGCTTCCTCGAGAAATTGGTCGATCAGCACGGGCCGCGCCGGCCCCATCAGCGCTGCCTGCGCAACGTAATCCTGCACCGTGTTCACATCATAGGCGATCACCATCGCGCGGCCACCAAGGACGTAACTCGGCCGAACCAGCACGGGCAATCCGATTTCGCCCGCAACGCGAGCAGCTTCTTCCGGCACCAGCGCTGTAGCGTTGCGCGGTTGTGGGATTTTCAGCTCGTCGAGCAAGCGTCCGAAGCGTCGCCGGTCTTCTGCAAGATCGATGGATTCAGGAGCCGTGCCGATGATGGGAACGCCGTTGCGTTTTAGTTCCAGCGCGAGGTTCAGAGGCGTTTGTCCGCCAAACTGAACGATCACGCCTTGTGGCTTCTCGCGCTCCACGATGGCCAGCACGTCTTCCAGTGTGAGTGGTTCGAAATAGAGGCGGTCGGAAGTGTCGTAGTCCGTCGAAACTGTTTCCGGATTGCAATTCACCATGATGGTTTCGAAACCGTCTTCGCGCAGCGCGTACGCGGCATGGCAACAGCAATAATCAAATTCGATTCCCTGCCCGATGCGATTGGGCCCGCTGCCCAGAATCATGACCTTGGGCCGCGCCTGGGCGCCCGATTCGTCCTCGTCCTCGTAGGTGGAATAGAGATACGGCGTGAATGACTCGAATTCCGCCGCGCAGGTATCGACGCGTTTGAAAACTGGCGTAACGCCGTAGCGAGCGCGCTGCAATCTCACCGACGCAGAAGTCGTTCTCCAAATTTGGGCCAGTTGCTCGTCGCTGGTTCCGTGGCGCTTGACCTCGCGCAGCAGTTCTCTCGAAGCCGTCTCGACCGTCACTGCCGCCGCGCGCCGGTTCATGGCCGTCAATTCTTCTATTTGCTGGATGAACCATGGATCGATCTTCGTCAGCTCACAGATTTCCTGCGCCGGCAGCCCACGGTCCATGGCCGTCAACAGCCAATGAATCCGATCCGGCCGCGGCGTTGCAAGTTTTTCCCGCAGCAGCGAATCCGGCGTTTCTGATGGCGCGCGCCAGGGGGTGCTTGGCTCCAGCGAGCGAATTCCCTTCTGCAGCGCTTCCTTGAAGGTCCGGCCAATAGCCATGACTTCGCCGACGGATTTCATCTGTGTTCCGAGAGTGCTGTCCGCGCCGGGAAACTTTTCGAACTGCCACTTGGGAATTTTCACGACGACGTAGTCGATGGTCGGTTCGAAGCATGCGGGCGTTTTTTTCGTGATGTCATTGGGAATTTCATCGAGCGACATTCCCACTGCGAGCCGCGCGGCAATCTTCGCGATGGGGAAGCCGGTCGCCTTGCTGGCCAGTGCAGAGCTGCGCGAAACACGCGGATTCATTTCGATGACCACCATGCGGCCATTTTCCGGATTCACGGCAAACTGCACGTTCGAACCGCCGGTTTCCACTCCGACTTCGCGGATGATGGCGGCCGCAGCATCGCGCATGCGCTGAAATTCCTTGTCGGTCAGCGTCTGCGCGGGAGCCACGGTAATCGAATCGCCGGTGTGCACGCCCATGGGGTCGAAGTTTTCGATGGTGCAGATCACCACGAAGTTGTCTCGGAAGTCGCGCATCACTTCGAGCTCGTATTCTTTCCAGCCGAGCACGGATTCTTCGACCAGCGCTTCGTGCACGGGGCTCAAGTCCAGCGCGTGAGCGATGGCCTCGCCAAACTCTTCCTTGTTGTAAGCGATGGAGCCGCCCGTCCCACCCAGCGTGAACGACGGTCGAATCACCAGCGGGAATCCCAATTGATCGCAGAGCCGCAAGGCGTCCTTCGCGTTGTTCACCAGGGCCGACGCCGGGACTTCCAGACCAATTTTGCGGCAGGCATCCTTAAACCACAGACGATCTTCCGCGACTTTAATCGCGCGCAACGATGCGCCGATCATTTCCACCTTGTATTTTTCGAGGACACCACTTTCGGAAAGCTCGACCGCGAGATTCAGCGCGGTCTGCCCTCCGACCGTCGGCAACAGAGCATCGGGCTTTTCTCGCGCAATAATTTCCTGGAGATATTCCTTGGTGAGCGGCTCGATGTAGGTGCGATGCGCGAGCTCCGGGTCGGTCATGATGGTCGCGGGATTCGAATTGACCAGTACGACCTGGTAGCCCTCCGCGCGCAGCGCCTTACACGCCTGCGCGCCGGAGTAGTCAAACTCGCAAGCCTGGCCGATGATGATCGGCCCCGACCCGATAATCAGAATCTTTTTTATGTCCTTGCGCTTCGGCATATTCTCCCGTGAGGCTTTTCAGCGCCGTGAACTGCCTGGCTGAGCGAACTCTTTCATCAAGTCGGTGAACTGCGTGAACAGATAGTGAGAATCGTGCGGGCCGGGCGAGGCTTCCGGATGATATTGCACGCTGAAGAGGGGCAAGGACTTGTGGCGCATGCCCTCATTGGTGTTGTCGTTCAAATTGATATGCGTAATTTCGACTTTGCTCGACGGCAGCGATTGGGGATCGACGCAAAACCCATGATTCTGCGCGGTGATTTCCACTTGTTCCGTCAGCAGATTTTTGACGGGGTGATTCGAACCATGATGGCCGAATTTCAGCTTGAATGTTTTTCCGCCTAGCGCCAAGCCGCACAACTGGTGCCCCAGGCAAATGCCGAATACAGGCACGTGGCCAACAAGTTTCTTGATATTTTCCACCGCGTAGGTGACCGGCTCCGGATCGCCAGGACCATTCGAAAGGAAGACTCCGTCCGGCTTCATCGCCAAAACGTCCTCGGCGGAAGTCTGCGCCGGGACAACGTAGACTTCGCAGTGGTGGTCCACAAGCAGGCGCAAAATGTTCTGCTTGATTCCGTAGTCGTAGGCCACCACGCGATGTCTCCGCGCCTCTGCTTCCGCGTCCGATTGGCCCATCTGCTCCGACCAGGGCGAGAGCGCGACTTCTACGGAGCCCTTGTCCCATCCGTAGGGCTTCCCGCAGGTGACGCGGCTGGCAAGTTCCTGCCCGGCCATGCTGGGCAATTGCTTGGCTTCGAAGACCAATTGTTCGGCAGGCGTTCCATCCGTCGCGACAATGCCGCGCAGCGCGCCGACGTTTCGAATGTGGCGTACCAGCGCGCGAGTATCGATGTCCCAGATGACCGGAATCTTGTGCCGGTTCAAATACAGCTGCGTGGTCTCCGCCGAGCGCCAGTTGGAAGAGATCTGCGAGAATTCCCGCACGATGAGCGATTCGATGTAGGGCCGCGAGGATTCCTCATCTTCGAGGTTCGCGCCGACGTTTCCGATGTGCGGATAGGTCAAACAGACGACTTGCCCGGCATAGCTGGGGTCGGTAAAGACTTCCTGGTAACCGGTGAGGCTGGTATTGAAAACGACTTCGCCGCCACGGCGCGTAATCGCGCCGGCCGCGCGGCCATTAAAGACGCGCCCGTCTTCCAGCGCGAGGATCGCGGGTCGGTGCTGAACTTCGGTCAGTGGGTCCTCCCCTGTTTCTCATCAAAATTTGCCATTCACTTTGTATCGGCTTCCGTGGTCGAAAGCGAGCCGAAATGATCGACCGGCCAGTAGGCAAAGACGGCGCGCCCGTAAATGTACTGACTGGCGACCGAACCGAAAACGCGGGAATCGTTGGAACTGATGCGGTGGTCGCCCATGACGAAATAACTGTCCTTCTTGACGGTCACAGGCCCAAAATCGCTCAGGTCCTCGTACTGCGCGGGAACATATGGCTCCGGCACAATTTTTCCGTCAACGTACACGGTGCCCTGGCGGATTTCCACTTTTTCGCCCGGCAAGCCGATCACGCGCTTGATGAATGATTTCGAGTGGTCGAGCGGATACCAGAAGACGACCACATCGCCACGCTGAATAGGCTCAAAGCGGTATACAAATTTATTGATGAAAATACGTTCCTGGTCGGAGAGCAGCGGGGCCATGCTGGTGCCTTCGACTTTTACCGGCTGATACAAGAAGACGATGATCACCAGGGCAAGGCCGATGGCGATCAGGAGGTCGCGCGTCCAGATGCGAATTTCGCCGCGCAAGGAGTGCAGCGGGGCCGATCGCTCCGCAGCTGTAGTTGAATTCGGGCGCTCTCTTCCCATATTTGCGGTCACTTGGGAAGCGTTCACAACAGAAGAGGCTGCCGGAACTGGGGTCTCCGGTGAGGTCGAGGTTGCGGGCTGTTTCTCGTCCGGTCTTTCCATTTTTGAGTGCCTTACATTTATAGCATGGTCATCGCGACCCACGCCAGATGCGAATTGCCGCAATTGTCATCGCCGGGCAACGGACGCGAGCGACTACCTTCATTAGTTCTGATTCACTGAGCCCCGCTGTCGTTGCTCACTAACATTGGATGCTTGACGAATGGTGAAAGGATTTGGGAGCCTGCCAGCCTCCCACTACTCGTCACCAAGGGCGAAGTTCAGGGAGGCCAGTGCGGTGATGACGGCAGTCTCTGTGCGCAGGATCCTGCGGGTGAGGGAGGCTTCCAAGAATCCGCAGCGCTCAGCCGCCGCGAATTCCACGTCCGTCCAACCGCCTTCCGGACCAATTGCCAGCGTCGCGCTGGCCGCTCGCTGGCCTTGCAGAACTTTCCGCAAGGGCGGAGCAGTTGCACGCTCCGAAAGCATCACGCCCAAGGCGGCTCTTCGTGATGCGAACGCGCCGTCTGGTTTTGCCAAGCCGGCCAACACCGGCACGCGGACGCGCCGGGATTGCTGCGAGGCTTCCAAGAGGATTCTCTTCCAGCGGTCCGCTCGTTTCGCTGCCGCTGCGAGCAGAGCCTTTTCACTGCGTTCCGCGGCGAGCGGGACAATCGTGTTCACTCCAAGTTCGGTGGCCTTTTCGATGGCCCATTCGAAGGCGTCAAACTTCACGACGGCCAGCAGAAGGGTGACATTCACGTCGACGTGGACGACGGGCAACTCCTCGAGCAAGGCGAATTGGATGCGATCGCGGCCGACACTTTCAATGCGGCCGAGCCAAACTTGTTCGCCATCGCTCAATTCATAGAGCTGGCCGGTTTGCGCGCGCAACACGCGGCCCAGGTGGTGCGCCGCTTCGCCTTCCATAACGGCAGTCTTACCCGCAAATTGCTCCACGAAAAATCGTCTTCGCACGCGGAGATTCTATCTTAGATATGGGGCTGGCTGCCTGCAGGGCACAAGAAAGGAGAAAGATAACGCAGAGAACGCAGAGATTTCGCAAAGAAGAAAAATCGGAGGCGGAGCGCCCAGCTTGAGGATCGAAAAACTTCACCCGTAACGGGGTGAGCTACAGCGATTAGCCGAAGATGTCTTTCACTTTGTCGAAAATCGATGAGTTGCGGTCGGCGGGCTTATTTTCAACCTTCAGCGTGGCGCCGAGTTGCTCGATCAATTTGCGCTGGTCGCGGGTGAGCTTGGTTGGGGTCAGCACGCGCACGTGGTAGTACAAATCGCCCTTGCCGCCGCCGCGCGGATCGGCCAATCCCCTTCCCTTAAGGCGAAACACGGCGCCGCTCTGCGTGCCCTCTGGAATTTTAAGTTTTTCTTCGCCGTTCAACCCCGGCACTTGCAATTCCGTACCGAGAGTCGCTTGCGCGATGCTCAAGGGAATCGTGCAATACAAGTCCGCGCCTCGCCGTTCGAAAAACTGATGCTCTTTGACTTCCAGCACAACGTACAAATCGCCGGTGGGCCCGCCATTGGGCCCAGGCTCGCCTTCGCCGGCGACGCGCAACCGCGTTCCGGTGTCCACGCCAGGCGGAATTCGCAGCTCAATCGTCTTTTCGCGTTCGAGGCGTCCCTGGCCGCGGCACTCCGGGCAACGCTCCTTCACAATCTGCCCCGCGCCCTGGCACGCCGGGCAAGTGCGCGTGATGGTGAAGAATCCCTGCTGATACGCCAACTGACCGCGGCCAGCGCAGGTCTGGCAGGCGTGAACGCCGGTGCCCTTTTTCGCACCCGTGCCGTTGCATGCCTCGCAGTATTCCTGCCGTGGCAGCTTGATCTTGGTGGTTACGCCTGCAGATGCTTCTTCGAACGTGAGCGACATGTCGTAGCGCAAATCCGCGCCCCGCTGTGCGCGGCTGCGTCCACGCCGGCTGCCGCCTCCAAACAAGTCTTCAAAGCCGAAGAAATCGCCGAAGATGTCATGGAAATCCTGGAATACGGTGTTGTCAAATCCTTGTCCGACGCCGGAGCTAGAAAGACCGGCGTGACCGTAAGTGTCATAAATCTGGCGCTTCTGCGCATCGCTCAGCACGCTGTAGGCTTCGGTGCACTCGCGAAACTTTACTTCCGCCTCGGATTTGTTTTCCGGATTGCGGTCGGGATGCCACTTCAACGCCGCTTTGCGGTAGGCGGACTTGATTTCGTCGACCGCGGCGGTCCGCGTCACGCCCAGAACTTCGTAGTAGTCCCTTTGATTCGCCTTGGCCATGGAAACTTGCAATCTCCTTTTAGTTCACTGCTTCTTTCGATGCGGGACTGGGATGCACCGCTACACGCACCATTGCGGGGCGCAGCACGCGCCCGTGAAACACATATCCCGGCTGGAACACTTGCAGAATGGTGCCGTCTTTGTGGTCCGATGTTTCAGCGCGATCCACCGCCTGATGCAGGTGGGGATCAAACGATTTGCCGAGGGGATCGATCCGTTCTACGCCAAGCTTAGTCACGCTTTCCAAAAGCTGCTTGTAGATGAGCTCGAATCCCTTGCGGTAATTGTCGTATTCCGCCTCGCGATGCGCCGCGAGTGCGTGCTCAAAACCGTCAAGCACCGGAATGAGCCCTTCGATCACGCGAGCCGTGGCGCGCTTGGAATCCTCAAAACGCTCTTTCTCGATCCGCTTCCGGTAATTGTCGAAGTCGGCTTGCCGTCGAAGCAGAGTTTGGCGCAATTCCTCGAGGTCCGCGGAAAGTTTGGTGATTTCCGCGTCGGCTTTCGCGGCATCCGCGGCGACGGCCTGCGCTTCGGCGGATTGGTCCATGTTTGCGCTGTCCTCGTCCTTGTTGATATTGCGATTCGTTTTCACTTCTTTGTCGCTCACTTTCTCACTTCTCCTCTGCCAGAAATTTCTCAAGTTTTGCTCAGTGCTTCGCTGAAGAGCTGCGCCACGTAGGCCACGGCGGTCATGGCCCGCTCGTAATGCATGCGCGTGGGCCCCAGCACGCCGAGCGAACCTTGCACCAGGTCATTCCGTGTATAGGCGGCGCTAATCAGGGCCAAATTTTCGCCAGCCTCCGAGATTTCTTTCACGCCGATTTGCACATGGACCGGTTCCGGCGTCTCAATGCAGGCGTTCAGCACGGTGACGAGCCGATGCTTCTCCTCAATGGCCGCCAGCAAATCGCGCAACTGAGTTTGGTCCACAAATTCGGCCGCGCCAATGATCTGGGCCGTGCCTTCGACGTGCACGCTCAAAGCAGATTCATCCCCCAACACCGCGGGGTCGCACAGCGTCAGAGCGCTTTGAGCCATGCCTTCGTAACGCTCGCGCTCCGTTGCGAGCTTTTGCAAAAGGTCGGTGCGGATGGCTTCCAGCGTCCAGCCGGAGTAATGGCGATTCAAAAAGTCGGCGGTTGCGTCCAGCTCGACCTGGGTGAACAGCCGGTTGGGACGCAGGATCTTGTCCCGCGTGTTACCGCCCGGCGAAATGAGCACCACGACTACGCGGCCGTCTGGCAGAAGCCACATGCGCGCATGTTCCATAACGGTCTTGCCCAGCGGCGGCGAAACGATAATCCCGAGGCCGTTGGACACTTCGGCGAGCACGTGTCCGGCGCGTTCGGTGATTTCCGCGGCGCTGGTGGCGCCACCCATTTCACGCTGAATCCATTCGCGATCCACAGCAGTGATGGTGGCTTGAGACGCAATCTCCTGGGCAAAAAAACGATACGCCGCCGCTGTCGGCACGCGCCCTGCCGAGGTGTGTGGTTGGTACAGAAACCCGGCATCCTCCAGGTCCGCCATGACATTCCGAATCGTCGCGGTGCTAAGCGACTCCTCAAAACCCTTCGAGATGGCGCGCGAAGACACGGGTTCGCCCGTCTCGATGTAAGCACGCACGATATCCGCCAGAATCTGGCGGTTGCGCCGTTCCTGGAGGGCTGAATTCCTCATAGCAGCACTCTACTCCTAGTGCTAGAGACCGCCACTTATATTGTAGGAAGCGTGTCAAGCGCGGTCAACGTAAGCCGCTTGCCTCAATGAGGCGAAAGCAGAAGGTCAGGATTTGTCCTGCTCCTTCGGCCTACCTCGCCAATTCCGTGCCTGCGAACCGAATTAATTGTTGTCGATTTGGGCGCGTTGAAGTTTGTCGGAATAATCGATGTACACCGTCTTCCATTCGGTGAAGAAATCGATGGCGGCGATGGCCGCTTCACGGTGGCCGTTGCCGGTTTGCTTCGTGCCCCCGAAGGGTAGGTGCGTCTCGGCGCCAATCGTCGGCGCATTTACGTAGACAATGCCGGTGTAGAGATCACGAGTGGCCTGGAAGGCGCGGTTCACGTTTCGCGTGTAAATCGAAGCCGACAATCCGTACGCAACGCCGTTGGCCACCTCGATCGCGTGTTCCAAACTATGGATGGGAATCACGGACACCACGGGCCCGAAGATCTCCTCCTGCGCGATGCGCATGTTCGGCGAGCAGTCGCCGAAGACCGTCGGCTCGTGGAACCAGCCCTTGGCAAGCTCGCCTCTGTCCAGACGATTCCCGCCCGTCAGCAGCTTTGCGCCTTCGTTTTTTCCAATTTCCACATAGTTGATGACCGTTCTCAATTGCTGTTCGTTGATGCACGGCCCCATTTCCGTGGAAGAATCCAGCCCGTTGCCAACCTTCAGCGATTTCACGCGTTCCACAAATCGCTCGACAAATTCCTTGTACACGCTCTTGTGGACCGCTAAGCGGCTCGCGGCCGTGCAACGCTGCCCGGTCGTGCCAAAGCCGCCCCAGACGGCTCCGTCCACCGCCAAATCGAGATTGGCGTCATCCATGACAATGATGATGTTTTTGCCGCCCATTTCCAGGCTGCAGTGTTTGAAATCGGGAGCGCAAGTTTTTGAAATGACGCGCCCCACCTCTGTCGATCCTGTAAAACTGACGACCGGAACGTCACTGTTCGCCGTCAACGCGGCACCAACCGTAGACCCGCTGCCCCCAACGAGGTTAACCACGCCGCGCGGCACGCCAGCCTCCGTCAGCACTTGCACCAGGTTGTAAACCGAGAGCGGCGTATCCTGAGCGGGCTTAATCACCACGGTATTTCCGCTGATCAGCGCAGGCATCATCTTCCAGGAAGGAATCGCCATGGGAAAATTCCACGGCGTAATCATCGCGCACACGCCAACGGACTGCCGCACGCTCATGGCGAATTTGTTCGGCAATTCCGAAGGGGTAGTCTGGCCAAACAGCCGCCGCCCTTCGCCGGCCATATAATACGTCATGTCGATGGCTTCCTGGACGTCACCGCGGGCTTCCGCAAGGACCTTGCCCATCTCGCGCGTCATGTCTTTGGAAAACTCTTCCTTGCGCTGTACGAGCAGCTCCGCCGCACGAAACAGAATTTCCGCGCGTTTCGGCGCAGGAAACAGCCGCCACGTCTTATAAGCCTCTTTCGCCGCGTCCACAGCCGCGTCGGCGTCCTCCTCCGTCGAGGACACAAACATGCCGATCAGTTCCTCTGAATTCGCTGGATTGCGGTTCTCATACGCCTTCCCGCTCCGCGATTCCACCCATTCACCGTTGATGAAATTCTTGAATATCCGAGGCGCGACTGCCGTAGCCATACTTCCTCCTCAATCCCTGTAGCCTGCCGCTGTGCTTTTCGTCCGGTCCTCTGCGGGTCTGAACGCGGGACACTGCCGCGTGGAGCCTAAATTCTACCGTTGCATCGGAGAAGCGTCAAATAAGGCAGTATAGCGATTCATGCTAGCGGAGGAAGGCAATCGAAGAACGGCGGATTACTGCTGGCGACGGACCGTCTGAGGCGGTGTCGTGTTCTGCAACGAGGAAGAGCTCACCGGAGGCATGGGCGGCGCAACGCCGGCGGTCTGGGAGCCAAGGCCCAATTGCTGAAGAGTTTTTGCATCGAGCTTTCCCGTCGGATTCAGCCCATGGGCTTCCTGAAATTTTCTCGTCGCTTCGATTGTCGGAGCGTCCCATTTCCCGTTTGGCGTTCCCGTGAACGAGCCGTCTTTCGCGAGCGCCTTCTGAATCTCGGAAATGCGGTCGGCAGTGGGGGCTTTCTGCCCGCGCTCCCGCCGGCTTGATCTTCTCGATGATTTGCGTCCGTGCGACGCGCCCCCGGCTTTGGAGGAGGTCGTCTTCTTCGGGGTAGCGCTCTGCGCCTGCGCCGGATTCGCGAACACACCCAGCCCCGCCGCCAGCAGCAGCGTCAGGGCCAGGTGTATCGCCTTTCGGGTTCGCATAGTTAACAGGGTTTGGCTCAGCTCAATCGATCCTGCTGCGATTACTGTTGAGCGTCGGCCGGTACTTTGCCCGACAAGTAGAGCGTCAAGACGCGGTCGCTGTCCTGCCGGCGAAGAACCTTGAAGACAACATCTTCACCATGCTTCAGTTTTGCGACGGCTTTGCGGTAATCGGCAACGGAGCTCACCGTTTCGCCGTTGATTGTCGAAATTACGTCTCCGCGGCCAAATCCCAAATCATCGGCGAAAGACGCGGGCTCGACTTCCGTCACCAGCACGCCCTTCTGCCCTTCCATTCCGACGCGATGCCCGCGGTCCGGGGTCAGCTCTTCGACGTGCAGGCCAAACTCTGGCGGCGCTGTTTCGCCGGGCTGGTCACCCAAGCGGCCCGCGGTATTCGGGAACACTCGCGTCCGGTCTCCCACCTCAGCGGTTGCTTCTTTTTGCGCGCGGTCACGAATGTAAGTTAGTTTCACCTTGCTGCCGATGGGCGCCTGTGCAATCGGATTCACCAAGTCATTTCCGGACTTCACAGGTTTGCCGTTCACGCTGGTGATCACGTCGCCGCCCTTCAATCCGGCCTTCTCCGCCGGACTCCCCGGCTCAACGCCTTCAATCACCACGCCATAGGGCGCGCCCAACGATTTCAGCGTAATCGCGTTGGTGCTCAACTCTTCCTGGAAACTGACGCCGATCGAGCCGCGCGTTACACGGCCCTGCTTAATAATTTGGTCGTAAACGTTGATGGCCGTGGTCGAGGGCAGCGCAAAGCCAACACCCTCATAACCACGGCTGCCGGTGATGATCGCCGTATTGATGCCGATGACTTCACCCGCCAGGTCTACCAGCGGTCCGCCGGAATTTCCCGGGTTGATCGCGGCATCCGTCTGCAAGAACCTCTGAAACTGCTGCCCGATGCCGCTGCGGTCCTTCGCGCTGATGATTCCGGCGGTCACGGTGGCCTGCAACCCGAATGGGCTGCCGATTGCCAGCACCCAATCCCCCACCTGAACCCCATCAGAATTGCCGAGTTTCGCGACCGGCAGGTCTTTGCCCGCATCAATCTTGATCACGGCCAGGTCCGTAGGCTCATCCACACCGACAAGTTTAGCCGTATATCTCGTGGCGTCCCCGTTCAATTGAACCTGGATCTTCGTTGCCTGGTCGACCACGTGGTTGTTCGTAAGAATGTACCCGCGCTTGTCGACGATCACCCCGGAACCCAAACTGCGTTCCGCCTGCGTCTGCCCCCCTTGCCGTCCATCAAAGAAACGATCGAAGAAATCCTGCATCGGGTCATCCTGATCGTACGGCTGCGAGCGGCGCTTTTTGGATAGCTTGCGCTCCATCACCTGGGTCGTTGCGATGTTCACCACCGCAGGCTCCACGCGATTCACGATCGCGGCGAAGGAATTCGATGCCGGAATCGGATCCGGCACGGTCAGCGGCGTCGCCGTTGTGCCCGAGAATCCCAGGCTCTTCATCGCCGAGACGCGCCCGGAAACAACCGAACCGATCAGAATCCCCAGCGCCAGTGTAAACGCGACGAATACCGCCGCGAGGATCTTGCGCCGCCGCGCCCAATCAAAAAGTTCTCTTACCTGATCACCCATGAAAGTTACTCCTCTGGTTCAGGCCCCCACAGCCATGATTTGTCGCAGTTGAATGCTTTTTGGCCAGCCCCAATCGGGTCGGGGCTCAACCTGAAAAGTATAACACCGCAACTACGGTGGCGTTGCAACCGGTAAACGATTCGGCGAAGCAATAACTGTCCCAATGGCCGGGGGCACCTTGCGATTTTTGTTCTCCACACCATTGGACGCATGAAACCCTAAATTTGTTGTCAACGCCGTAACAACCTCAGCAAGGAGTTCGCGTAACCACTTATAATTCAACACCTAAGCCTTGGAATAAAAGCGATCGGCGAAGCTCGCCTGTTAACACCTCCGACCCTGCTGGCGTCTTATTCCCATAGAGGGCTCTGGCTCGTGATGGCTTGATCGTGGGATACAGCTATTGACTTTCGGACCTCCAGCATGGAACGTCAGTCTGTGACGGACTGGCCCGCCGCCGAGCCGCGCGAGGAAGACTCGCTCGTGAGCGCCGCCCGTAATGGCGATCGCGCGGCGTTCGGGCGCCTCTACGACCGCTATGCCCGTATGGTCCACGGCATTCTGCTTGCCCGAGTTCCGCCGCGCGAAGTGGATGATCTCGTTCAGGAAGTCTTCCTCTCCGCGCTGCGGCAACTCCATAGCCTGCGCGACCTTTCTCGATTCGGAGCCTGGCTGGGCACCATCACGCGGAACAGGGCGAATGACTATTTTCGTAAGGCGATTCCCCACGAGAAAGTCACCGAGCCCGTGTCGGAGAGCCAAACCGAGAGCAGAACGACCAACAACGCTGCCGAGCAGGAGGCCGCCGTGATTCTGGCCACGGTTCGGGGACTCCCGGAGTCTTACCGGGAACCGCTTATCCTCCGGCTGGTGGAGGGGATGACCGGACCGGAAATCGCAGCGCGCACGGGGCTGACGCACGGTTCTGTTCGCGTCAACCTTTGCCGGGGCATGCAGTTGCTGCGCGAAAAACTGGCGGAGACGGCAAGAGGGGCGTCATGTGCCTGAGGAATTGTTTATGAAAGACGACTACTTGTGGGATGGCTCAGGGGAACCTGACCCGGAAGTCCAAAAGCTCGAAACGGCGCTGGGGCGGTATCGCCACAATCAACCTGCGCCCGCGTTCGATAGGCTCGCAGAAGTCCGTCCTGTGAAGCAACGTTGGAACTTTTTCAATTTGAGATGGGAATATCAACTTGGTGCCGTCGCAGCTTGCCTTCTGCTTGCTGTGACGGTGTCTCTTTTCATGCGGCAAAAATCAAGTAGAAATCTCGGACCGTTATGGGATGTTGCCCGTCTCGAAGGCGCACCTCGTGTTGGGTGGCATTCGCTTGGTGAAAAGTCGGGGCCGGGAAAGCTGGGAATTGGCCAAACGCTTGTCACTGACGGCTCTTCGCGCGCAAGCATTACGCTGGATGAGACGGGCCGCGTGGAAGTGGACCATGGCTCGCGCCTCCGCCTGGTCACAAACGGGCCTGGCCGCAAGAGGCTCTCTCTCGAGCGCGGCACCATTCGCGCCGTTATCTGGGCGCCTCCCGGTGAATTTGTCGTGGATACGCCCTCCGCCGTCGCCGTGGACCTTGGCTGCGTGTACACCCTGCACGTGGACGATTCCGGTGCGGGACTCCTGCACACCACGATGGGATGGGTTGGCTTCAAGCTGAACGGCCGCGAATCCTTCATTCCCGCTGGCGCCATTTGTCAAACACGTCCGAAGGTCGGACCCGGCACGCCGTACTTTGAGGATGCTTCCGCTTCGTTTCGCGATGCCTTGTCGAAGTTTGACTTTACCGCTACCACGCCGTCAGAACGCAATGCCCTGCTCGGGATCCTCCTTGCGGATTCACGCAAGGAGGACGCTCTTACCCTTTGGCATCTGCTCTCACGTGTCGGCGATGCGGATCGCCCGCGTGTTTACGACCGCCTTGCATCGCTCGCTCCGCCTCCTGCAGGCGTGACCCGCGACGGCATCCTCCGCCTCGATCGCCCCATGCTTGATGCCTGGTGGAACTCCCTCGGCTTCGGCGATATCTATCTGTGGCGCACCTATGAGCGCGACTGGTCGCAGCGTCCATCCTCCGCCAAATAATTACTCACCGCATCTGTTACGTTTCAGGTGGGGCGAAGCCATTTCCGGCTGTGAGCGCGCCTGAACACGTGCCCAGTGCAAAGAGAATTGCAGACGCGCCTCGCGCGGCGTATGTTCCTAAAAGAGCGAGGAGAACTTCAATGCGGACTCCGAGAGTGCAGTTCATTCGATTTCTGTGCGCAGTGGTTCTCTTGGTCCCGTGCGCGCCACTCTTGGCCAACAATTCGACGGAAGTCCCGGTTGTGGATGGTGGGATCGGTCCCTGCCGGGCGGATTTCACGGTCAAGGACGAAGCAGGCAAGCCCATTTATGACGCCAAGATCAAAGTCACTCTCCGGTACGGATTCTTTAACAAGCGCAAGATGGATCTGGAAATCGGCACAAACGGCGATGGCAAGGCCCGCATCATCGGCTTGCCAGACTCGCCAAAGAAGCCCCTGGAATTCCAGATCAGGAGCGGCACCGTCATAAAGTCTGTCGAGGACGACCCTTCCGCCAATTGCACCGCCGTCTACGAAGTCACCCTGTCTGTCCACTAGTCCGTCGGACGGGTTCGCGCGTTGCCGGCTGCATACCCACCAGAGTTAACAATCGTCCACTGTTGAGCGTCTTGTCTCCTGTAAGTTGAAATCGTTCGAAAGGAGACTCTGAAACCAATGACATTTAAGAAGATTCGTTCAGCTCGATTCGGGATCGCGCTCGCGGCAGCAGTGCTGTCTTTCGCGGTTGTCGCACAGGCAGGTCCGCCGCTCATTTGTCACACCATTGAAATTGGACAGGCCAAGTCCCTGCCATGGATCAGCCACAACTGGAATCTCGGCGGGGGCGAAGCTTACGACACCAAGAATCTCGTCCGGGACACGCTGGAGATTCTCGCGCCAGGCACACCAGTCCTCGTTCGAATGGAAACCCTGCGCCGTGCCACTCTCTACGCGCGTAAAGATCCTGTCGCCGCAAAAGAACTTCTCGCGCGGCTCCATGCCCGCGCGACTTCCGCGGAATCGCCAGGCCATCCCGACGCGCTCGTCTGGTTCGATATCGGCTACCTCGCCGAAACTTACAAACAGTGGATCGGTCAGAAATGGATGCGTGTCTCGGCAGACGAGCAGAATCCCGCCGCCGGTGTCGACGGCTACGCTCTGGTGAAAAAGGCTCTCACCTTGCGCGGCTCAGATCCCCAGATGGAATTCGCCGCTGCCCTCATCACCTTTTCCGGGCCCGCAGCCGAACACCGGGAACATGCCCAGAAAGCCATCGCCGGTGCCAAGACCGACGCGCTCCTGGCTCAAAACCTAGCCACGCGCTTCATCGGCCCCCAAACTGAAACCATGTCCGAACTGCTCGCAAAGAACTCAGCTTCAAAGTAGAACAAAAGTAGCACCTAAGATGTGTGGGGGCGCAGCATGCTGCGCCCCTACAGTCAAGTACCTACGCCACGATCCCACCATTTGCTAAACGTCGGCGCTTGACTTCGGCCTTCCACTCAGGCATAAATAATAAAGCTGCGGTTGCGGCGACACGTGGCGATTTAGGGCAACTTGCTCCACGTAAAAAACTGCTAAAGAGCTTTTCGAGTTTCTTAGAAGATTTTCTGAGACCCTCCGAGCACTTTGGCACGGAGGG
>Ga0137410_10001323_pt1 | contig 16951 bp, 14 predicted proteins | sample CZODoug1_16funga_FD_108878 | JGI IMG/M metagenome (GOLD analysis project Ga0137410, IMG submission 108878) | Vadose zone soil fungal communities from Angelo Coast Range Reserve, California, USA - CZODoug1_16fungal (Illumina Assembly) | ecosystem: Environmental > Terrestrial > Soil > Vadose zone... | reverse complement strand
TGTCGATTTCCTGGATCAGGCCGAGCGACTCCGCCAGCTCGATGAAGTTGCCGGGCAGGATGTGCCCGCCATTCTCGTCGCGGATGCGTACCAGTATTTCGTAATGTACCGGCTTGCGGTCCTTGAGCCGCACCACCGGCTGGTGGAACAGGACCAGGCGATCCTCATCGAGCGCGTCGCGCAGCCTCTTCGCCCAGTGGATGCGGCGATGGGTGCTGCGCAGGCTTTCGGAGGCCTGGTCGAACAGCATGTGGCGGTTGCGGCCGAGATCCTTGGCCTGGTACATCGCGATGTCCACGTTCGACAGCAGCGCCAGCGCGTCCGCGCCGTGGAACGGATAGAGCGCGATGCCCGCCGAGGCCGCCAGGTTGGAGATGACCTTGTCGTCGGCGGCCTGGAAGCGGTAGCGGCGCACGGCGTCGAGCGCTTTCTCGGCGACCTCGATCGCTTCCTTGCGCAGCGCGGAGGGCAGGTGGATCGCGAATTCGTCTCCGCCAAGGCGGAACAGCTCGCCGTGGACGTTGCGCGCGAGGTCGCGCAGCACGCTGCCCGCGCCCACGATCAAATGGTCCCCGGTGCGGTGCCCGAAATTGTCATTGATGTACTTGAAGTGGTCGATGTCGAGGAACAGCAAGGCGCCGATGCCGTCCGCCTGCAGGACGGACTCGATGCGGCGCTGCAGGCTGTGGCGGTTGGGGAGATCCGTCAGCGGGTCGTGCAGGGCGAGATGCTCGATGCGCCGCGTGGCCTGGTATTCCTCGGTAATGTCGCGCGCGGTGCCGCGGATGCCGAGCACGGCGCCGTTATCGTCCAGCGCCACGCGCGCGTTGATGCCGATCCAGCGGTCCTGGGCCTTGGCGGTGACCAGGCGCGTGACGTAGTGCTTGACCTCGCCGTGGCGCTTGAGCGTCGCCAGGAAGCGCCGGTTGGAGACGTGGGAGGCGTCGGCCTCGAAATCGAAGAAGCAGCGGCCGATGAGATCCTTGGCCGCCAGCCCGAAAATGGCGTGGGCCGCCGTGTTGAGGTAGGTGAACCGCCCCTGCGCATCGGTGGTCCAGATCAGGTCGTGCGAGGTCTCGACCAGGTCGCGATAGCGGCTTTCGCTCTCGAGCAGCAACTGGATGATGCGGCGCTTCTCGGCCAGCGATTTGCGTACCGTCGCCAGCTCTTTGATGGCCTTTTCACCGTCGGGGGAGCCGCCGGTGCCGGTCAGGCGGTCGATCAGGTCCCGCGGATAGCGGCGGTGCCCGCCCTCGGTCCGGCTGGCCACCAGCACGCCTTGTTCGTCCCAGCGCCGCAGCTTCTGGATGGGAATACTCAACATCTCAGACACTTGCTGGATGGTGTATTCCGCTTCGGACTTGCTCACGACCGCCTCCCTGTCAGGCGTCAACCGTTTTATCGCGGCCGGAGACCGCGGAATGTTGTGCTTGGTTCGGCTCATGAGTCTATCAGAGTGCTTTCGCGCAGGCTAACGCCGCCGGCCCATTCCGGATTCGTCGGTTTGGGCGTACGGTACCCATCGACTCAATGTATCTGGTGAGACTCGCCCAGTCCGTTCTGGCGCGAGACCAGGCGCTGCATGAGCTTCAGGTCGCGCTGGGTCAGCCTCAGCGCGCTGTCGACCCAGACCTGTACCACGTCGAGCAGTTCGGAGAAATCGAGCTGGTGCACGCGCCGGCGTGCTTGCGCCAGTCCGGCGAAACCGTTGCGGCTACGGCTGCGACTGCGGATCAAGGCAGCCACGTCGGCCTCGCCATTGCCGTCCTCCGTCACCCGATCGATGACGCCGAGCGCGGCCATTTCCTCCGCGCTGTAGATCTTGCCGCTGGCGATCAGCTGCTCGGCACTGCGCTGGCCGATGCGGCGCTCGAGGAAGGAATAGGCGCCCATCCCCGGGAACAGGTTGAACAGGATCTCGGGGAAGCCGAAACGAGCGCGTTTCTCGGCGACGATGACGTCGCTCGAGAGCGCGGCTTCGAAGCCGCCGCCGAGGCATTCGCCCTGGACCAGCGATATGGTGGTGACGGGCAGATCGTGCCCGACGTAATTGCGGTAGAGCACGTCGATACAGGCGCGTCCGTAGCGCAGCAGGCCCTGGCGGTCGCGGGCTTCGATCAGCTGCCTGAACAGATCGAGATCGCCGCCGAGATTGAATACCCCCTGCGTGGCTGAGGCCAGCACCACGTACTCGATGTCGTGCTTTTCCCCGAAGCAGTCGATGCGTGCGTCGCTGGTGCCGAGATATTCATAATAGGCGCGGATGTCGGCCAGCAGGGAAGGGTTGAAGCACGGTCGCGGCTCCGGCGCCCATCGCGACCAGATCGCGCGCGCGTCCTTGTCGTAATGCACGCTCAGCTGCGGCGAGAAGCTGAGCGCGATGCCGGCGGCATACGGCTGGGTGGCGGGAACATGACGGACTTCCAGTACCGCGGACGGGATATGCATTTCCATGGTGACTCCCCTGTATGGAGTTAGGCGAAATATGGTTGTGTGACCTAAGTCACGCCTCGATTAAATGCCAGAAAAGGATTCGAAAGCAAATCTAACATTTTGATAGATTTTAACTTTCTAGTTTAGAAACAGGGGGTAACAATGTGCCGGCGCGGGGCTTAAACGAGGCTTTTTCAGCCCTGTGTGGCGTACACCGCAACAGGTATCGACCGACCCAGCCTATCCTGAAGTTTGACGTTTATAGGGGTTACAGTTAATAATCGAGATTAACTATAACGGGTAAGTCATTGTGCTAATCCGCTTTTTCAGGTTTATTCTCGGTGGGCTATACCGCGTCCGGGTCGAGGGGGATGCGTCCCAGCTGCAGGGCGGGCGGGTGCTGATCGTCGCCAATCACGACTCGGTTCTGGACGGCTTGTTGCTGGGCCTGTTCCTGCCGGTCCCGGTGACGGTGGCAATCGCCGGCGACGGTTTGCGCAAGCCGCTGCTGCGGCTGCTGATGCGCGGAGTGCCGCACGTCATCCTGGATCCGATGCGCCCGCTGGCGCTGAAGCGGCTGAACTCGCTGGTCAGGCGTGGCCGCGCGGTGGTGGTGTTCCCGCAGGGGCCGGCAACCCTCACTGGCAGCCTGACCAAGATCTACGATTCGGCCGCCGTCATCGCAGCACGTTGCGATGCCCGCATCGTGCCGGTGCGCATCACGGGCACTTTGTATTCGCATTTTTCCGCGGTCGGGGGCCTGTTTCCCAAGCGCCTGTTCCCCGCGGTGACGATCCGGATACTGCAGGGCCAGTCGTTGCCGGCGCCATCGCAACTGCCGGGCAAGAAACGGCGGCGCCTGCTGGCGGATTCGCTGCTGCAGATCATGCAGCACATGATGTTTGCATCGAGGCGGCCGGCCACGCTGTTCGAAGCCCTGCTCGATGTCGCCGCATTGCATGGCCGCTCCACCCGCATCCTGGAAGACACGCAACGCCACCATACCTACGGCGATCTCATCAAAGCCAGCCTGGCGCTGGGGCGGCTGGGGACCAAGCTCGCCGGGGAGGGGGAGATCGTCGGCGTGCTGATGCCGAACCTGGCGGCAACGGTGGCGCTGCTGCTCGGCCTGAGCGCGATGCGGCGCACGCCGGCCCTGCTGAACTATACGTCCGGACCGGACGCGCTGCGCAGCGCCTGCATCGCCGCCGGCATCAAGACGCTGATCACGTCCCGGCGATTCGTCGAAGTCGCGAAGCTGGGGAGTTCGATCGCCGCGCTCAGCACCGTGCGCATCGTTTACCTGGAGGACCTGCGTTCCCGGTTCGGGGTGCTCGACAAGCTGTGGCTGATGGGGTGGGCGCTGTGGCGGCCGCGCTCGGCGATCCGCGGCCGCGATCCGGAGGAGACCGCGGTCGTGCTGTTTACATCCGGCTCGGAAGCCCGGCCCAAAGGCGTTGCGCTGAGCCACCGTGCGCTGTTGGGGAACGTCGCGCAGATGAACGCTGTGATCGATTTTGGCCCCAACGACAAATTCCTGAGCTCGCTGCCGATCTACCACGCTTATGCGTTGACGGCTTGCACCCTGCTGCCCTTGCTCACGGGCACGCGCCTGTACCTGTACACCACGCCGCTGCATTACCACGTGATTCCGGAACTGGCGTACACGCGCGGCTGCACCTATGTTTTCGGTACCAGTACATTCCTGGCGCACTACGCGCGGCAGGCGCACCCCTACGATTTCCACAAGGTGCGGGTCGTCGTATCCGGTGCCGAGAAGCTCAATGCGGAGGTGGCCGGCCTGTGGTTGCGCAAGTTCGGGCTGCGCATCATGGAGGGCTACGGGGCCACCGAATGCGCGCCGGTGCTGAGTCTCAACACGCCATTGTGCTACCGGCCCGGCACGGTGGGGAGGATGCTCCCGGGGATCGAGCATCGCATCCTGCCGGTCCCGGGCATCGCGCGCGGGGGCGTGCTGCATGTGCGGGGTCCCAACGTCATGCGCGGCTACTATTTGTACGACCAGCCCGAGATGCTGCAGCCGCCGAACTCCGAGGCGGGCGAGGGCTGGTATAACACCGGCGACGTGGTGGAGCTGGACGACGAGGGCTACGTCACTATCCACGGCCGCGTCAAGCGTTTCGCCAAGATCGCGGGCGAGATGATCTCGCTCGAAGTCGTCGAGCGCATCGCGCAGCATGCCTCCCCAGGCCACCAGCACGCGGCGACGCTGGAGCTGGTCTCGCAGTCGGGGGAGAGCACCGTGTTGTTCACGACCGATACACGGCTCGACCGCATCACCTTGCAAAAAGCGGCGCGCGAGCTCGGCGCGCAAGACCTCGCGGTCGCGCGGCGTGTCGTGCACGTCGTTACGCTTCCGATGCTGGGCAGCGGCAAGACCGACTACGTCCAGCTCAAGACGCTGACCAGTTCCGGCGTTGCTGCCATTACCCGCGCCTGATCTTTCCGTGTTCCGAATTCCGCCGGGTGTATGATGGCCCGGTCAACTTGCCGCGCACGGTATCGCCGTCTCGGCGCGTGACTTCAACCACAGGAGGGGACCATGGCCAAGGGAAAATCGAAGGGCAGCGTCTACCGCGTCACCGAACTCGTCGGCACCAGCCGCAGCTCGTGGGAGGATGCCGCGCGCAACGCGGTGGAGGTGGCAGGACGCTCGCTGCGCGACCTGCGGGTGGCGGAAGTGACAAAAACCGACGTGGTGATCGAAAACGGCAAGATTGCCGCCTTCCGCGCCCGGGTCAGCTTGTCGTTCAAATACCAGCGTTGAACTGGACGCAGTATGCCGCTCAACCGCGCGCATTCGAACGGACGGAATAGCGGCCGTTCAACGCGCGGAGAATAGGCGTCGGCGTAATCAGTCGGCGATCGGCGGCAGCGAGCGCAGGTATGCGATCATCGCCGCGAGGTCTTCTGGGCTGAGCTGGCTGGTCGTGTTGCGGATGACCTCGCCCATCGCCTGGGCCGGCACGTCGCCATCCGGGGTGAGGCCGCTTGTCAGGAAATCCGCGAGGTCCTTGTCTCCCCATTTCTTCTTGAGATTCGCTGGGGTCAGGTTCGCCACATCTTTGCCTTCAGGGCCCTTGCCCCCGGCGAGAAAGCGGCTGCGCTTGGGCCCGCCCAGGAAGTTGCGCGGGGTGTGGCATTCTCCGCAATGGCCGAGTGCCTGCACCAGGTAGGCGCCGCGGTTGATGGCCTCCGACACTCCGGGGAGGCTTGAGAACGGACCGGGCGTGAAGAACAGCCACTTCCAGATGGTGACCAGGAAACGCCAGCCGAAGGGGAAGCGCAGGGCATGTTCCTGGTTGGCACGGGTGCTCGACGGCAGCGTGCGCAGGTAGGCCCAGAGATCGCGCACATCATTGTCCGCGATCAGCGTGTAGGACGGGTACGGGAACGCCGGGAAGTAGTTGGCGCCGTCCGGGCGCTCGCCATGGCGCAGCGCTCGCCGGAAGTCGGCCTCGGTCCACTTCCCGATCCCGGCTTGCGGATGCGGTGTGATGTTGGGGCCGAAAAACGTGCCGAACGGCGTCTTGAGCGCGCGGCCGCCCGCGAAGGGGACGGCGTCTTTCTTCTCTTCCGTGTGGCAGCCGATGCAGCCGCCGGCTTTCGCGAGATATTGCCCGCGTTGCGCATCGCCCTGGACCTGCGCGGAGGCGCTGCCATTTGCGGCGCCGAGCAGCAGGGCAAGGACGCCCGTCTTGAACAACCATCGAGTGGGAGCGTTCATCGTTTCATGGTACCGGAAAAACGAAAACCCCGCCGCAGCGGGGTTTTCTGTTGAATGAGTTACCCGTTATTTCGCGCGGAAGCTTTCGTGGCAACCTCCGCAGGACTTGTTGACTTCGCCTACTGCCGCCTTGAATGATCCCTCGTCTTTGGCAGCGACCAGCTTGGACACCGCAGCTTGCGCATTTTCCTGCGCCTCTTTGAACTTCGCCGCGTCGTCGTAGACCGCCGGCAGCGCACGGCTCTTTTCGTCCTTGGTGCTCGGCTGGAAGCCGTCCCAGGGCATCTTGATCAGTGCGTCGAGGTACGCCGCGTTGCGAGCGGCGATAGCTGCGTCATAAGGTGCCTTGCCTGAAGCCATGGCCGCAAGCGGACCGAAATACTTGCCTTGCAACGTCATTGCCGCCTGGCGTTGCTTGACCAGCACATCGGGCTTGGCCTGCGCCAACACTGAAGGCGCGTAACCCGTTCCCGCGCACAATGCCAGGCCGAGACAGGCCAAAAAGAGCTTCTTGTTCATGCAATTCTCCTGGTGAAGTTGGCGTTTAACCAAACGAGCGTTTCAGCAGCACGCGCATACTATAACAACCGCCGAACGCGGTCTATTCCGGGTGCTGGAAAAAGGGGTCTTTGCGTGAACTGGGTTCAGGGCGAGTGCAGATTCCTGATTTCGTCATGTGAAATCAAATCCGCCACTGCGATTGCGCTTGATTTCGCCGCGGTGACGCTTGCCTTCCAGGCGGCGCTGCCGTGACGAGCGGGTGGGGCGCGTCGGACGGCGTTTCTTTGGCGGTACGGCCACTTCGCGCACCAAGGTGACGAGCCGCTCGATCGCGTCGCGGCGATTGTGTTCCTGGCTGCGGAAGCGGTTCGCGGTGATGACCAGCACGCCATCCCGGCTCACCCGATTGCCCCCGGCCACCCGTAATCGCTCGCGCACCGCCGGTGGCAACGAAACCGAGCGCGGGATGTCGAACCGCAATTGCACTGCGCTGGATACCTTGTTGACATTCTGCCCACCGGGGCCGGATGCGCGGATGAATGTAAGCTCGATTTCGTTCTCGTCGAGCGTCATCCCAGGCACGATATCGATCATGCCGTGAGTGTACGGTCCTCGGCACCCGCGCACAACCGACCAGTGCATTCGGTAAACTGTCGCCTTGAGGCAAACTCAAGACCGGCGCATCAGTATCAATAGATAGATAGAGAGTGGACGTGATCGCATGAAAAACATTGCAGCCCTGCCTTGGATGCCGCGGCTCGGATACGCACTGGGCTCCCTCGTCTGCGCGGGACTGATCGGGTTCGCGCTGTACCTGCAGTACTACGAATACCAAGATCCATGCCCGCTGTGCCTCCTGCAACGAGTGGTCTACATAGTGTTGATGGCGGTTTTCCTCGTTGCGGCGCTGCACGGGCCGGGACGCGTCGGTGCGCTCGTCTACAACGCGCTGCTGGTGGCGATCGCGGCCACGGGCGCTGCGGTCGCGGCGCGCCATGTGTGGCTGCAGCACTTGCCGCCGGACAAGGTGCCGGAGTGCGGGCCCGGGCTGGAATTCACGCTCAGGAAGTTTCCGCTCTTTCAGGCGTTGGAGAAGGTTCTCGCCGGAAGCGGGCAATGCGCCGAGGCCAGTTGGAAGTTCCTTGGGCTCAGCATCGCCGGCTGGTCGCTGGTCTGGTTCGTCTTGCTCGGCCTTTTTTGCGTCTACCTGACCTTGCCGTACCTGAGGCGCAAGGCATGATCATCGACTGCGACACCCACTACCTGCCGGCGGACGCTTATGACCGCATGGGCCCGGCGTGGGAGCAAAAACGCCCGCGCTTCGTCTGGGACGACAAGGGACTGCTTACGGGCGTAGATTTTCCCGGGGCACCGCCGTCGGTAGCGGGCGCGACTCCACTCGAGCCGCCCGGCACCGGCGCGCGTTACCGCGGGATGTACGATATGGACGAACGCTTGCGCGACTACGAGAAGCTGGAGATAGACCAACAGTTCCTGTTTCCCCAGTTGACTGCCACGGTGTTCTCGTACCTGGTCGAGCCGCGGTTGGCGGGCGCGATGGCGCATTCCTACAACCTGTCGATACTCGAGCTGGTACAACTTCATCCGCGGCAGTTGATCGGCGGGGCACTGGTGGCACTGCAGGACGTGCCGGGCGCAATCCGCGAGATGGAGTGGGCCCGGGAGAACGGCTTCCGCGCGGTGATCCTCGACAAGGTGTTCCCGGTGGCTGAGCACTGCTATTCCGACCCGTACGGCATGCATCGCGAGCTATGGCCATTCTTCCGGCGGGCGGAGGCGCTCGGGATGCCGCTGTTCCTGCACAACATCCAGCACGGCCACCGCATCACTAACCTCCTCAACTACCAATTCAACGGGCTGGACGTGCTGGCGCCGCAGGAAGGGCAGATGAGCCTGGTGTCGCTGATCACCAGCGGGCTGCTCGATGATTGCCCGGCGCTCAACTTCGTGTTCACCGAGTCGGGCGTGTCCTTCCTCAAACCGCTCGCTGCGCACCTCGATGCCGCGCACGGCGACGCATTGGTGGATTACGAGTCGGAGGATGCCGCGGCGCGTTTCAATTACCGCAAGCTGACCGGCGGCAAGCGCATCGTTTCAGAATCCGATTACAAGGCCAGGAACCGGCAACCGCCTTCGCACTATTTCCGGAACAATCTCTATTTCACGATCGAGACCGAGGAGGCCGAGCTGGGTGAGGCAGTCGGCCTGTTCGGCGCGACCCAATTCCTGTTCGCAACCGATTACCCTCACGATGATCCGGGCGGGCGCATGAAATTCCGCGACGTGGAGTTGCTCGACAAGCGCACCGACATCAGCGCGCGCGACAAGGAACTGATCTGGAGCAGCAACGCGCAACGCCTGCTCGGGCAGGCGCAGGGGCGGCGGACGGAGAAACCGGGAGGTGGCTAGGCGGGGATGTCTGGCTCGAGCTGGCGCTCGAGCATGGCAATCTGGTCTTTCAGGAAGAGCTTGCGTTTCTTGAGGCGTTGCAACTGGAGCTGGTCTTGGGCGGTACTTTGGGATAAACGGTAGATGACGTCATCAAGGTCCCGGTGTTCCATGTGCAACTGATTGATCTTCACCTTGAGACCCTCGACGTCGGCGGTATGTATCATGGGAGCTATCCTCCATACCATCGAGATAATTACGAAACCAGTATAGACCCAATATTTTCAAAAAACGAGTCCGATACCCTGGCTGTTCGATAGCGACGCGGCCGGCCCTGAAGGCAGGAAATAACCCGCTGTTTTTTCTTGATAAGCCCGGCGCATGCGCCGGTTGAAGGACGCTAGTGACCATCGCATTCCAGATCAACGGTCGGCGCTACGACGCAAACGCAGAACCGGAGACGCCCCTCCTATACGTGCTGCGCAACGACCTCAAGCTGAAGGGCGCGCGCTTCGGCTGCGGGGCGGGCCAGTGCGGCGCGTGCACCGTGCTGGTGGACGGCAAGCCGGTGCAGTCGTGCGACTACCCGCTGTCCGCCGCGGCGGGCAAATCCGTGACCACGATCGAAGGGATCGGCCGCAACGGCGAACCGCATCCCTTGCAGCAGGCATTCATCGCGGAACAGGCGGCGCAGTGCGGCTACTGCGTCACCGGCATCATCATGGTGGCCAAGGCACTGCTCGACGCCAATCCGCGCCCGTCGGATGCCGATATCCGCTCCGCGCTGAGAGGCAATCTTTGCCGTTGCGGTACTCATCAGAGGATCCTTCGCGCAGTGCACCGCGCAGCGAAAGCGCTTGCGCGATGAGCCAGTCACCCGCACCGCGCAAGCTCCCAGGCAACCTCAACACCAACCGGCGCCTCGACCGCTGGCTGAAAATCAACCGCAACGGCACCGTCACGGCATTCCCGGGCAAGGTGGAAATCGGCCAGGGGATACTCACCGCGCTGGCCCAGATTGTCGCTGAGGAGCTCGACGTGTCGCTGGAGCGCATCCGGCTCGCACCGACCGACACCACGTATAGCCCCGACGAAGGCATGACGTCCGGCAGCCAGTCGATCACCGACGGCGGCGTCGCGCTGCGTTACGCGGCAGCCGAGGCACGCGATCTCTTGATGCAGCGCGCGGTATCCCGACTCGGCGTGTCGCTCGAGCAGCTTTCGGTTTCCGATGGCGTCGTGCAAGCGCGCTCGGGCGGCAGCGTGACCTATTGGGATCTCGTAACTGATGACCTGCTGGCGCGCGAGGCGACCGCCGAGATTCAGCCCAAGCCCGCTTCCCAGCACACCATCATCGGTGCGTCCGCTCCCCGGCGCGACATTCCCGCCAAGGTCAGCGGTGCGCCTGTCTACGTGCACGATCTTGAACTGCCGGGCATGCTGCACGGCCGGGTAGCGCGTCCCCCAAGCTATCAGGCACGCCTGGCGTCGCTGGATGATGCCGAGGTGCGTGCATTGCCGGGCGTGGTGGCCGTCGTGCGGGACGGCAGTTTTCTGGGCGTTGTCGCCGAGCGCGAGGAGCAGGCCATCCGGGCGCTCAACCGGGTGAAGCGCATCGCTCGCTGGGAAGAAACCACGGTGTTGCCGGAAACGACGGACCCCCGCTTTTTGCTCGGCGAAAAGACCGAGGACGAGGTAATCAGCGAGAAGCGCGATGCCGGTGCGGCGGCGCGCCTGGCGAAGAGCCTCGAAGCAGAGTTCACGCGTCCGTATATCGCGCATGCCTCCATCGGGCCTTCTTGCGCGGTGGCGCGTTACGACGCGGACCGCTATGCCGTGTGGACGCACAGCCAGGGCATCTATCCGCTGCGCCGCGATCTCGCGGAGGTGCTGGGGGTCGAGAACGAGCACGTGGCTGTGACTCACATGGACGGCGCCGGCTGCTATGGCCACAACGGGGCGGATGACGCCGCGCTCGACGCGGCGCTGCTCGCGCGTGCCGTGCCGGGCCGGCCGGTGCGGGTGCAGTGGATGCGCGAGGACGAATTTCAGTGGGAGCCGTACGGTCCGGCCATGGTGGTCAAGCTCAAGGCCGGACTCGACACGGCCGGCAACGTCGTCGACTGGACCGAGGATATCTGGAGCAATTCGCACAGCACGCGCCCGAGCGGGCTCGGGGGCATCAACCTGCTGGCGGCATGGCATCTGGAAAAACCGTTTCAGCCGTCGCCGCCGCGCAACCCGCCGCTACCCGGGGGCGGCAGTCACCGCAACGCCATCCCGATCTACGAGTTTCCCAACGAGCGGGTAACCAATCGCCTGGTGAAGCGCATGCCGGTCCGGGTGTCCGCGCTGCGCGCGTTGGGCGCGACTGCCAACGTTTTCGCCATCGAGTCATTCATGGACGAGCTGGCCGCCGCCGCGGGTGCCGATCCGGTGGAATTCCGTCTGCGGCATCTCAAGGACCCGCGCGCGCGCGCAGTGATCGAGATGGCTGCGACGAAAGCCGGCTGGCGTAAGGGTGAAAAAGGTGACGGCACGCGCGGCCGTGGCATCGGTTTCGCGCGCTACAAGAATGGCGCCTGCTACGTGGCGGTGATCGTCGAAGTCGAGGCCGGCAATGAGATTGCGGTGCGGCGCGCCTGGGCGGCGATCGACGCTGGTCTCGTGATCAATCCGGACGGCCTCATCAACCAGACCGAAGGCGGCATCATCCAGGCCGTGAGCTGGGCGCTCAAGGAGGCGGTGCGCTACGACCGCAGCCGCATTCTGACGGCGACCTGGGACGACTATCCGATCCTCGGCTTCGAGGAAGTTCCGCAGGTGGAAGTGACGGTCGTCAACCGGCCCGAGCTGCCGCCGCTGGGGGCGGGCGAAGGGACCCAGGGGCCGACCGCCGCCGCGATCGCTAACGCCATCCACAATGCAATGGGTATCCGATTGCGGGACATGCCTTTCACCCGCGATCGGGTGATGGCGGCGCTTGCCTGAAGCAGGGATGAGGGCGGAGAGATGAGGGATGAACTTCCTGTTCCCTTTGTCCCAGGTTATCTTGCCGAGACCCGTAGCGTTTGCGCCACGAGGATTTTTCCAATTTGGGGTATCGGTACGAAAAAAAAGCGGGCCGGCCACAAGGGCACGGCCCGCCTCCGGGGGAGACGTATGATCAGATTTGGCTGGCGAGCGAGTAGACCCGATTCATGAAGGCCGAAACGTCCACATCTTTGAAATCTTCGGGCATCTGCGGGCTCAGTTCCTGCGGGGTTTGATAGCAGGACATGGCGATCAGGCGGACCGCGGGATTCCAATTCACGCACAGCAGTTCTTCGTCGTAGCGGTTGCAATCGACGTGCTTCGCCGATTGCGCTTTCCGGTAAGCATCCAGGTAGATCACCATGACAGGGTCCAATGCAGTGTTTCGTTCCAGTTATCCCGATATAGCAGCAGGTTCCATGCCAACGGCGATCCGGTGGCCCCACAAAACTGTAACTATATGAATATTGTTGTGTTTGTTACAGAGTTCTGCTGGCTCTGTCACCGGTAACCGGCGTTAGCCGGGTGTCGAACGGCGGTCGACAGTCGGGATGTTCGACAGTCGGCCACCAGAAACTCGACAGCACGAGGAGGGCATTGTGAAATACCGACACCCATGCCCGAAGCTGCCAATCAGCGCGCGCCGTACGCAGCAGCGCTCTACCTCGCCGTCGTCCAGTTCCTGTTCGTCACTTGCTGGACGCTCTACGTAATCTTCCTGCCCGGATTGCTCGAGGCCGCGGGACTGCCCCGGCGCTATGCGCCGTGGATACTGATCGTCGACCAACTCACGTTCATGGTGATGGACGTCGTGACGGGCGTAGCCGCGGACCGCGCCGGGCGCGCACTGGGGTGCATCGGCCCGCTGATCCTCGGCCTGACAACCGTTTCTTGCGTTGCCTTTCTCCTGATTCCGCACGCCGCGGGCCTGGGCGCATTCTCGAACGCTGCCTTGCTTGCGCTGATTCTCGTGTGGACGGTGACTTCTTCGGCCCTGCGCGCGCCGCCCTGGGTGCTGCTGAGCCGTCATGCCGCCGCGCCTGGCGTGCCGTGGATCAATGCCTTGATGCTGACGGGTCTGGCTGTCGGCGCGGCGATTGCGCCGTACTTGGGCATCACGATGAAGAACCTCGACCCGCGCCTGCCGTTTGCGCTGTCCAGCCTGACGTTGCTCGCCACTACGGCCGGGCTGATATGGGTCGAGCGCGTGTTGTCGCGGCAGCCGGCGAAGCCGGTGATGCCTGCTGCCGCGCCTGCGCGCCTGACTGCGGGAGCGTGGACGCTGGTCGCGGGCTGTCTGCTGCTCGCACTGGGATTCCAGGTCCATTTCTCGCTCAACAGCGCCGGCCAGTACCTGCGCCTGGCCGGCGCCGAGCGCTTGCCCTACCTGATGCCGGTGTTCTGGATCGGATTCAATCTCGCGATGTTTGCGGGCGCCGCGCTCACCCGGCGCCACGGCACGTTGCCGGTTATCGCGGTGGCGGCCTTGATAGGCGCTGCGGGCGCTCTGGCCAGCCTGCTGGCGCGGGACCTGGATCTTCTGCTGGCCGCGCAACTCACCGCGGGCGGCGCGTGGGGCTGCATCGTGATGGCGATTTTTTCCGCCGCGATCGAGCATGGACGCAGCGGGCGCGAAGGCCTGGCGCTGGGGATGGTATTTGCCGCACTCGCGGTGGCGACGCTTGCGCGGATCGCGGTAGTCGTGGCGGACATGGACAAGGCCCTGGCTGCGTACCTGGAGTGGGCGCCGATCGTGCTGTGGTGCGCGGGAGGTCTGGTATTCATCGCACTGGCGCGGGCCATGCCGGCCCGGCCGGCCTCGGCCTGATGGCTCGCTACCGGCGGTGATGGGTTAGAATCGCGCGGGCCGCAAGCCGGCGCCCGAGATCAAACCCGAAACTATTCACATGCTCCTGCACGCCGCGACGATATTCCTCAGCGCCTTCCTGCTGTTCCTGGTCCAACCCGTTATCGCCAAGCAGATCCTGCCGTGGTTCGGCGGCGCCGCCTCGGTGTGGGCGATTTGCCTGGTGTTCTTCCAGTCGGTGCTGCTGCTCGGTTATGCCTATTCCGATGTGACGACGCGATTGCTCACGCCACGCCGCCAGGCCTGGCTGCACGTCGGGCTGCTGGCTGCGAGCCTGCTCGTGCTGCCCATCATCCCGGACGCGGGCTGGAAACCAGGCCCGGAAAGCGGGCAGCCCACGCTGCTGATACTGGGGCTGCTCGGCGTGACCATCGGGCTGCCATATTTTCTGTTGTCGACGACGAGTCCGCTGGTGCAGGTCTGGTTCTGGCAATCCTTTCGCCACGCCGTGCCGTATCGCCTGTTCGCGCTGTCCAATTTCGCTTCACTGCTGGCGCTGCTTTCGTACCCGGTGCTGATCGAGCCGTTTCTTCCGCTTGCGGCGCAGTCGTGGCTGTGGTCCATCGCCTATGTCGGCTTTGCGGTCCTGTGCGGCGTGACCGCGTACCAGAGCACCCGTGGTCCGGCCGCCGCACCCGCCGCCGCGGAGCAGACCGGCCTGAGCCCGGAAGCCCCGCCCACCCCCGGACGGCGCCTGCTGTGGATCGCGCTCTCGGCAACCGGCTCCTGCCTGCTGCTTGCGGTCACCAACCACCTGACGCAGAACATCGCTTCGATCCCGTTTCTGTGGGTGGTCCCGCTTTCGCTCTACCTCGTCACCTTCATCCTGTGCTTCGACCACCCGCGCTGGTATCGCCGCGGCGTGTTCCTCGTGCTGGCGGCCGCGCTGCTGCCGGCGATGGCCTGGTACAGCAATTCGCTCGAGCTGTGGACCGCCGCGCCGCTCTACGCCGCGGGACTGTTCGTGTGCTGCATGTTCTGCCACGGCGAGCTCACGCTGCTCAAGCCGGGGCCGCGCTACCTCACCACGTTCTATTTGATGGTGTCGGTCGGCGGCGCCCTGGGCGCGCTGCTGGTGGGCATCGTCGCGCCCAACGTGCTCACGGGATACTACGAGTTGGGGATTACCCTGGTAGCGTGCGCCGTGCTGCTTTACTACCGCACGCTCACCAGCCAGTGGTGGATTGCTGCCGCCGCCCTCGCGATCGTGATGACGACCGGCGCCTTCACGGTGATCAACATCAGCGATTATCTGAACGACACCCGCGTGAAAATGCGCAATTTCTACGGGGTGGTCCGCACCCGCGATTACCCGAACCCGGTGCCGTTCCGCGTGCTGTTCCACGGCGGCATCAACCACGGCGGCCAGCTGCTCGACCCGGCGATGCGCAACCAGCCGAGCAGCTATTTCGGCCTGACCAGCGGCTACGGACGCGCTTTCGCCAGCCTGCCGGACGGCCCGCGGCGTGTGGGCGTGCTCGGCCTCGGCGCGGGTGCCATCGCCGCCTACGCGCGCAAGGGCGACGTGTTCCGATTTTACGAGATCGATCCGCAGGTCGCCGCAGTTGCCGTCACGGAGTTCACGTTCCTGCGCGACAGCCCGGCCCAGATGGACGTCATTCTCGGCGATGGCCGGCTTTCGCTCGAGCGCGAGCCCGACCAGCGCTACGACCTGCTCGCCATCGACGCGTTCTCGGGGGACTCGATACCGATGCATCTCATCACCCGCGAGGCGATGGCGACTTACCTGCGCCACCTCAAGCCCGACGGGGTGATCGTGTTCCAGGCCACCAACCGGTTCGTGAACATCGCGCTGGTGGTGGAACGCCTGGCCGCTGAATTTGGCCTGACCGCCGTGCTGGTTTCCGATTCTCCGGAAGACAGCGAGGGCGCGGCCTACTGGATCTCCGGCACCGACCAACTCATCGTCACGCGCAACGCGCGGATGCTGGCAGCCGAGCCGATCGGTTCGGTGGCGGATCCGCTTCCGCCCCGTCCTGACCTTCGCATCTGGACCGACGATTTCTACAACCTCTTGCGCATCCTCAAGCTCTGACCTGATGAAAATTTGTGCAATCCAGACGCAAGCCCCTCGATTCGCCACATTTGGGGCTATCGCAGCGGGTTACCCACAACGTTATCCACAAAAATTGTGAATTATTTTTGACGGTGCCCGCACCAACGGCGCCGGGACGTAACCGTCGCTCACGCTCGGCGCTGTAAGGGCATCGCGAGTCCCCATCGTGCTGTGCTCGCCCGACTGCCGGCGGATTCCAGCATCTCGAGTTGAATCCACGGCTTAGCGGCCGAACGCCAGGTCGGGGCCAGCCCCGGATTTCCCCGATATCTCGCAGCCGAAGATGATGGGCGGCTCCCCTGGGTCGCGCCGGGCGGCAAGTGCTGGGGAAAGCGCCGAAAGAGCCGAGCAGAGACGGTCGAGCAGGGCAGGGATATCAACACCGGCGCCCGCCGCTGCATGAACTGCCTGAAAACGCCCGTCTGGCGCGGCTGGGCGGGGGGCGCAGCGGACGCGTGTCTGGCCGGGGTAGCTCAGAGCTGGCGCACGAAGGCTTCGATACCCCGCAGCAGCATTTCTACCGCAACGGCGGTCAGTATCAATCCCATCAGCCGCTCGAGTGCCAGCAGGCCTCGCTCGCCGACCAGCTTGGCGATGCGACCTGCAAACAACAGCAGGACCAGAGTCAGCAGTACGGCGACGGTTACCGCGGCGGTCCACTCCAGTAATCGCTGCGGTGCCCGCGATACCAGCAACATCACGGTAGCGATCGCGGTAGGGCCCGCAATCGAGGGGATGGCCAGGGGCACGATGAAGGGCTCGCCTTCGGGCGTGTCGCCGAACAAATTGTCGGCGCTGCGGAAGATCATGCGCAGCGCGATGATGAACAGGATCACGCCGCCGGCGATGGTGAGGGAGGAGTCGGATATCCCGAAGACGCCCA
>Ga0137410_10001317_pt1 | contig 16991 bp, 12 predicted proteins | sample CZODoug1_16funga_FD_108878 | JGI IMG/M metagenome (GOLD analysis project Ga0137410, IMG submission 108878) | Vadose zone soil fungal communities from Angelo Coast Range Reserve, California, USA - CZODoug1_16fungal (Illumina Assembly) | ecosystem: Environmental > Terrestrial > Soil > Vadose zone... | reverse complement strand
GGCGTTGCGGACGTCGCCGCCGCCTCTGCGCGCGAGTGATTCGCACGGGACGCGCACCCGCCGCCTAGGGCCCGGCCGGAGCTCCGACGCGGGTGACACCCGTCGCCGCTCGGCCACGCGCTTCAAAATTTGAAAGTCACCCAGGCGGAGAAGTAGCCGACGTCCTTGCCCGGAGACGCTTCCTTCAGGAAGTCGCCGGCGTAAAAGCGAGCGTAGTCGCCCGTGAACGTCACGTGTCGGTTGACGTCCCATTCCAGGGCCAACTCCAGCTGGTCGCCGACATAGCGGGCATCGCTCGCGGCGCCCGATAGCAGGACGTTGACCGCGGGACCGTAGATCGCGTCGTGCTTGTCTTGTCGCCAGAACCAGTCCCAGTCGATCGTCAACGTGAGCCGATCTCTGAGCGCGAGATCGAGCTGCGGGTGGACGTCGACGTGGTTCGATGGCCCGATCAGGGCCGGCTCGCCAAAGTAGGAGCCCTTCGGGAAGAGTGGATTGAACGTCTGCAGATCGCTGTCCTTGGGATCGCGGTCGCCGCTCGTCACGTTGGCCTTGAGCCCGAGTCTTGGCCGGAATCGCGCATTCGTGAACGTAAAGCCGACATCCGACGCTACCGTCCATGCCCGAATGTCTCCGCTGCCGAAAGTGCCGAATTGATAGACGAGCTCCAGGTTGTAGTCCCAGCGTTCGGTCTTTCCCCACAATCTCGTTCCGAGCGTGTCGCGGCGCTCATCCGCGGTGCCCTGGTCGAAGTGCGCATCTCTCCGATCGAGCCCAAGGTAATAGATGTCCGCGTGTCCCGACGGCAGCCATGCCACGGGCGTCACCGCATAGACTCCCCAGAAGTCGGTCTTGGGGTCGCCTCGATCATCGAATGTATCGGGCTTGGTCTGCACCGGTCTCGTGGCGAACATGTCGACTTGCCAGCGCGGCAGCTCGACCATCGCCTTGACGCCGTCGAATGCGAGACGGACGTTGGGTCCTTCGCGAAACGATACGAGGCGCGACGAGCCGTAGGACATCTCCTGTCGGCCGATGCGCAGCGTCACGGGGCTCCCCGCCGGACGAAAATCGAAGAACGCCTGACCCAGATCGAGCCGGTCCTTGTCCGTCGGACGGGGCCCCCCCGTGCGGCCGCTCTCCAAGCCGCTCTTCAATTGCGTGAAGAGCCGAAGCGAGTCTCCGAAGTGCACGTCCGCATGGATCATCAAGCGCTGCAGGAAATAGCCATCGTTATCCTGCGGTCCGAGGCCCCAAAGACTGTTGTCGTAGTACTCGTAGCGCTGCCGCACTTCCCCGCCGAGAGTAAGAGAACGGGCGCCGTCTGCTCCCAGCGGAATGAGCTTGATGCCGTCGAGAGGCGCGGCGCGACATGCGTTGTCGCGCAGGTAAGCGTAGTCCTCGTCGTAACGAAGCTGCTTGAAAGGCGGTGCCGGAGCCGGCTGTACGCACGCCTCGGCAGGTTGTGCCTTTGCGATCCCCATCGGTAGGGCGCCGACGCAGAGCAACGCCGAAACACAGGCGTTGATGCGGCAGCCGGACAGCGCCCGCACGTGCTCCTGTCCGGACGAAATCGTTGCGGGGTAGGGCTTCAGCCGTGAGCGTTTCGCGACGAGCCGGATCGTGCCCATGGCCACACCGCCAAGCGCTATGCGCGTTCCGCGATACCGTCAGTCGACTCCTCGAGCTCCTCGACCACTGTGTCGAAGAGCTCATCGGCCAACGTGTCGAAGAGCTCCTGCAGGCCGATGAAATGCGGACCTTGCACGGTGCAGTGAGACTGTTTCGCCTGCAGCTCCACGATGTCGGCGAGCTGCCGATTCAGCAGGTCGATCGTCGCGCGTCGAGTTCTCTCGTGCCGGTCGTTGTTGGTCGGACGGAGTGTTCTGGCCATGGTGATGCCTCGTGAAGCGGCGGAACCGTTAGAACGCAAAGCAGTCGCAGCCGAAACCGAAGAAGGGCGTACGCGCGCTCGCGCCAACATGCCGATGCGGCCGTCGTCGGTCGCCGGCGACGGGTACGCCGGCGCGCGCAGCTTTGCGCACGTCGAGCGGTGCGCCGTAGCCACCGAACACCGTCAAGGGCGACCACTCCGGCAATACGGGCAGCGACGGCGGTGCGTGCGACGCAAAATCGCCGCTTGCGTGCACGATGTTTCCGCCGACCACCGTCAGCACGGATTCGATCGCTTTGATGTCGTCTTCGGGAACGGCGAAATAGTCGGCGGTCAATGCGATGAGATCTGCCAACCGGCCGGGTGCGAGCGTTCCCTTCCGTCCATATTCGTTCGAAAACCAGCTGCTGCCTTGCGTGTAAAGACGCAAAGCCTCTTCGCGGCCCAGCCGATTCCGCTCCGGATACAGGGCGAGACCACCGACGGTTTTGCCGGTGACGAGCCAGTAGAGAGACACCCAGGGGTTGTAGCTCGCCACACGGGTCGCGTCGGTGCCGGCGCCGACGGGAATGCCGAGGTCCAGCATCCTGCGCACCGGGGGCGTGCGCTCCGCGGCCTTTGCTCCGTAGCGGTTGACGAAATATTCACCTTGAAAAGCCATCCGGTGTTGAATCGCGACGCCGCCGCCGAGCGCCTTGATTCGCTCGAGGTTTCGGTCGGACACCGTCTCGCAGTGATCGAAGAACCAGTTGAGGCCGCGCAGCGGCACGTCACGATCGACTTCCTCGAACACATTCAGGAAGCGAGTGATGCTCTCGTCGTAGGTGGCGTGCAAACGGAACGGCCACCGATGCTCGGCGAGCAGCCGCACCACGGTCTCGAGCTCGGCCTCGAGCGTGCCGGGCAAGTCGGCTCGAGCCTCGAGGAAGTCCTCGAAGTCGGCGGCTGAGAACACCAGCATTTCGCCGGCTCCGTTGCAGCGAAAGAAATCGTCGCCGTTGCCGGGCGAGGTCATCGTGATCCAGCGCGCGAAGTCTTCCCGTTCCTGCTTCGGTCGTTGGGTGAACAGGTTGTACGCGATGCGCAGGGTCAGCTCGCCCCGCTTGTGCAGTTCCTCGATGACTGCGTAGTCTTCCGGGTAATTCTGAAATCCGCCGCCGGCGTCGATGGCGCTCGTCAAGCCCAGGCGATTGAGCTCGCGCATGAAGTGGCGCGTCGAATTCAGCTGATGCTCGGGCGGGAGCTTTGGCCCTTTCGCGAGCGTGGCATACAGGATCGTGGCGTTCGGTTTCGCAACGAGAAGGCCGGTGGGGTTGCCCCTGCCGTCGCGCTGGATTTCGCCGCCGGGCGGATTTGGCGTGTTCCGCGTGTAGCCGCAAGCACGCAGGGCCGCGCGATTCAGCAGCGCGCGGCAATACAGATGAAGGACGAACACCGGCGTGTCGGGAGCCGCGGCGTTGATCTCATCGAGCGTCGGCATCCGGCGCTCGGCGAATTGAAACTCGCTCCAGCCGCCCACGATCCGAACCCATTGGCCGGGCGGCGTCCGTCGCGCCTGCTCCTTCAACATTCGCAACCCGTCCGCGAGCGACGGCACGCCGTCCCAGCGGAGCTCCATGTTGTAGCTGAGTCCGCTACGAATCACGTGCAGGTGCGAGTCGTTGAGCCCGGGAATGACGCGGCGGCCTTTGAGGTCGACGATCGTCGTATTCGGCCCGCGCGCGCCGTCGTTGCTCACGTTGACGCCGGCGATCCGGCCGTCCTTGACGGCCAGGGAGTGGGCTTCAGGCGTATCCGGGTCGAGCGTGGTGATCCGTCCGTTGTGGAGAATCAGGTCGGGAGCAGCCGTTGAAGTCATGGTGGTCTCCAGTCATCCCTTCAGCCATTTGTTCAGCACGCGCGTAACCAGCGGCATGACGAGCCAGGTCAGTAGCAGCACGACACCCGCGTTGAAGATCGCGCTAGAGAGCACGAACGGCAGGGGTTGAAGTAGCCGGCCTAGACTGAGATTCAGCAGCGTCACCGTCGGAAATACGCCGGTATAGGTGGCGATGGCGAGCTTCCATTTCGGGAACGCACGCAACGGAGCATTCGGTGGCGTGAACCAGCTTTCGAGGCCGGTCAGCTCCTCCGTGCGCGCGCTGCCTTCCGTCAGCTCCGACACGAGCCGATTCCACTCCCGGTATTCCGGCGACCTTCGAAATGCCGCGAGCGCATCGCGATCGGAAAACTTGCGGACGATGCCGTATTCGCGCGAGCCGCTACCCGCGGCCGGCCGCACGATGTGCACGCCCTGTTGGCCCGGCAACGAGAGCGAGCGCTGCACGAACGTGTGCAGCGCTCGCTCGAAGTCCGCTTCTCGCCCGGGTTTTGCCGTGCGGGCGATCAGAACCGAGATGGCGTCCGCGTAAGCCATCGTTAGGCGGCTCGTTTCGGCACCACCTGCGGCCGCTGTGCCGATTGCGGTGCGTCGTGAACCATCGTGTAGGCATACTCGACACCGACGCCGTAGGCTCCGGCGTGTTGCTTGAGCAGTCCCATGAGCGCGTCGTAGTGCTCGCGGTTCTTCCAGTCGCGCTGCCATTCCAGCAACGCCGGAATCGTGGTGAGGCGCACCGCGCCCGCTTGGACCATGCGAGACAGGGCCGCGTCCTGTGCCGCGGGCGAGGTCGCGCCGCAGCAGTCTTCGACCACGTAGACGTTGTAGCCGGCCGCCAGCATCTCGATCGCCGGCCAGGTCACGCAGACCTCCGTCCAGAGGCCCGTCATGATGATGTTCTTGCGCCCCGTGGCTTCGACCGCCTTGCGAAAAGCGCGGTCGTCCCAGGAGTTCATCGAGCTGCGCTCGACGACTTGCTGTCCCGGAAAGACGTCGAGGAGCTGGGGCCAGACATACCCGCTGAAGGATTCCGTTTCGACCGCGGTGATCACCGCCGGCACGTTGAACTCCTTCGCAACCTTCGCGAGCAGCGTGACGTTGTTGATGAGCATGGCGCGATCGATGCTCGACACGCCGAACGTCATTTGCGGTTGATGGTCGATGAAGACGACGGCGCTGTCTTGCGGCGTGTAGAGCTTGTGGTATTGAGTCATGCGATGTTCCTCGGTTGGTGTGTATGCCGGCTCAGGTCGAAAACGTCCTGTCACTCTCCGCGTTCGTGACACATGAAACCGCGCCCGCGTCACCGCTCGACTTCATGCAGGGCGGGCCGCATTACGGCTGTAACGACGGAACGAGACGCGCGGAGTTGCGGAGCAAGCGGCACGTTCACGCAGAAATCCGCTCACGCGGGCAGGCGCGTGCGCACCACCGCGTCCAGCGTGTTGGCCGCGTCTATCAGTCGATCGGCAATGCCGACGAACGGGCTACCGCGCATCGCCGGATCCGTCGACAGCTCGCTGTAGATCTGTCGTAGGGCCGGTATCGGCGCGGGCGCACGGAGCGTCCGCAGGCCCTGGGCGATGCGGCTCAGGGCGCTCGCAACGCCGTCTTTCAAGTTCGCGACGCGCGCGGCGATTTCGGGGGGCACGCTGCTCGAAGCAGCTTGCACATCGTGCGCGACAACCAGCGTGTGCAGCGCGAGCTCCGCGTGGGCAAGTTGCGCCACGGGCGCCATGACGAGCCGCGCAAGGTCGGGGGTGAACTCGCCGCCGCTCGGCTCGTTCGCGAGGCGGGTCGCCGCTGCCTCGGCATCGCTCCGCGCGCGACCTGCGGCGGCGCCCAAAGCCCGCAGCTCGAGAGGCTCGACGCTGCCCGGGTGCGCCAAGCTGCCGAGGAGCGCGGTTGCGTACTCGCGATGAGCGTCCACGAGCCGCGCGAACCTTGCCGCCGCCGTGGTTCGCTCCCACGTCGGCCACGCCAGGTACGCGATCAGCGCGGCCGCCGCGCCGAGAAACGTTTCGTAGATGCGAGCCTCCGCGACCGACCCGGCAGGCATGCCGAGCATGACGAGCAGCACCACGATGAAGATCGTCAGGAACACGGTGAAGAACAGATAGCTCACGTCGAACACGGCATACGCGATCGCGATCGCCGTGCCCGCCGCTGCGACCCACGCGCCCTGGCTGTGATGCGCGAGCTCCACCGCGAGAGCTCCGGCTCCGGCTCCGACTGCCGTGCCGATCGCTCGCTGAAACCCGCGATATAGAGTCGATGCGTAGTCCGGCTTGAGGACGAAGAAGATCGTCAGCGTCGCCCAGCGCCCCTCGTAGAGTCCCGTCGCCTGAACGGCGGCTTCGGCCACTGCTGCAACGAGCGCCAGTCGAAGCGCGTGTCGTCCCGCTTCACTCGTCGTGCTCATGTTCGCGAGCAATAGGGCGCGCGAGGATGCGAGAGCGCCCGCTGGAGACGCCGCGGCGGTCGCCGCCTTGCGTACCGCGACACGCGCCGGCGCCGTTTCGAGCTCGGCGAGCATGCGTGCAACCGCGCGCAGCTGTCCGAGCAGCGCCTCGCCGGACCAGCGCCATGCCGCGTTCTCGGGGATAGCGAGCTGCGCTATGAGCTGTTCGTGGCGTAGCCTCGTCGCGGGATCCAGGCGCGCGCTTTCAAGCGCATCGGCGAGCTGCGTGAGCACCCCGGCGGCCTGCGCCATGAAGACGCGCAGTCCGCCCGCGTCGCGCACGGGCGGGCGCGCGTACACGGCGAGCGCGGCGAGCGCGGCCCGAATCCGTTCCGCTTCCTCGACGAGGTCGGTGTGCAGCAGCTGCAGGTTGTCGGCGAGAAGCGGATTGGGGTCCTCGGCGGCCGCTCGCGCGGCTGCGTCCGTCGGCGCCGGCGGATCGGCGGTCCCTTCTCCGACGGCGAGCGCGTATCTCGCCAAGCCGCGGTAGGCGGCCGCGAACGCCGTGCGTTCGGTTCGTCCCGGGCGAAGCGTCCAGGAAGCGGCCACGAGCAGCGTCTGCAGAAGGCCGCCGGCCAACACCAGGCCCGCATCCAACGCCGCCTCGGCCGGCCCGTGCGGCAAGCCGACCGCGATCAGCAGAGCCACCGACCACTGCAGGACGGCTACGCTCCAGCGGGCGCCGAGGCAAACGGCAAGCCCGGTCACGTATCCCCAGATCGCCACGATCGGCACGAGCGACCACGGTGCGCTCCCGGCGGCAACCGCGCCGACGAACGTCGACAGCGCCATGCCGATGCTCGCCACCACCACGGCGGCCACGCGACTCCACGTTGCGCCCTGGAACGACGCGATCCCCGCGGGCAGGGCGCCGAGCGCCATGAAAGCGCCGTAGTCGAGGTGCCCGCTTCGCCATCCCACGATGAGCGGCAGCACCACACCGAGCGTCACTCGAGCGGCGCGTGCCGGCGCGAGCAACTCCACCGAAAGAGGGCCGAGCCGAGCGGCTTCTCTCCATCTCACGAGAGTCTTCACCATGCGCGACCTATGAATCGACACGTGCCGGGAACCCGTGCAACACCCGCACCGGAACATAGGTGGGAGCGATGAGGAAACGATTGCGACCCCCGCTCGGAGTGTGACGAACGTAACGTTCGCGGCGCGGTGGGCGACGGCGGCGTTGCGCGGCAACCGTGCGCCCAGCCGATTGCGGCGGCGACCGGCGCCGCTCGTTACATCGGTAACGCCGCGGGCAATGCGTGAAACGGGGCGGCCACTTGGCGGCAGTTGAATGCTCCCATGCGGCCCATCCTTCCCCTTCCACGCAGAGAGCCACGCCGTGCGGCGGTGGGTTTTTGGCTCGGCGCCGTCGCCGCGGCGGTCGTCGCCGGCGCCGTCGCAGCCGCTCCGCTTTCCTACGAGGACGCGCGCGTTGCCCTGCACGAGGTCTCGGACCTGCAAGGCGCAGCCGAGGCCGCCGTCAGCAAGAGCGAATACGAAGCCAGAGCCGCCGACTCGCTCCGCTTGCCCGAGGTATCGGTCAACGCGACGCAGCTGTACGGCTTGAAGACCGGCAAGCTCGACACTCCGTTCGGCACGCTCGGCATCCACGACGACCTGGACGGTCTGCGCTCCTCGATCGACTCGACCTGGGCGATTTACACCGGGGGTCAGATCACCGCGACACGAAAGACCCTTGCCGCGGGCGTCGACCAGGCGCACGCAGAGCTCTCGGGCACGCAGGAGCATCTCGACCTCGAGCTTACGCAGGTCTATTTCGGCGTTGCGCTCGCCGCCAACGTGGAACGCACGAGAACCGAGCAATTGCAGCTGGCCGATCGATACTTGGAGCGCGCCCGGCAATTCGAACAGCGCGGAGTCATCGCCACGGTGGAGCGGCTCAACGCCCAAGTCTCGCGTGACGAAGCCGCACGCGAGCTCGTACGCGCACAGAGCGATCGCAAGATCGCCGAGGCGCGCCTGCAGCGACTGCTTCACCAGGACGCCCCGATCGAGCCCGACACCCCGTTGTTCGTGATTTCCGCTCCACTCGACACGCTGTCGGATTGGCTTGCCGCTGCCGATCGCCAGCACCCGATGCTCGCCGCCCTCGACGCGCGGCGTGAGCAGGCCCGGGAGGGCATCGTGATCGCGCAGTCGCTCTGGAAGCCCAAGGTGTTCGCGTTCGGTTCCTACAGCATGAGCAACGAGCATCACACGCTGACTGAACCGGACTGGATCGCCGGTATCGGCATCAACTTCACGCTGTTATCGAGAGAGAACCGCGGGAGCAAGGTCAGCGCCGCGCGAGCGGGGCTACGGCAGGTCGAAGAGCTCGAGGAAGAGAGCCGCAATGCCATCTACACGAGCGTCGAAACGTCGTATCGCAAGGTGGAGCAGGCGCGCGAGCAGTTCGCGCTCCTCGAATCGGCGCTCGCGGCGGCGCACGAGAACCTGCGCCTGCGCGACCGAGGCTTCGACGAAGGACAGGCGACCAGCCTCGACGTGAATGACGCGCGCAACGCGGTCGCGCGCGTCGAGACTGCTCGCGCGCTCGCCGCCTACGAGTTCGTGGTGGCGCTCGCGCAGCTGCTGGAAGCCTCCGGGCAAACCCACGCCTTACCCGAACACATCCAACGCGCCGACATCCGGCTACAACTATGACCAAACCCGCCGCACCCGCAGTCAAGCGCGCACTCGGCGCGCTGGTCACACTTGGTGTGATCGTCTTCATCGTCTACGGCTTGTATCTCGCCGAGAGACCGGTCGTCGCGCCGCTGCAAGGCCAGATCGACGCCCGCTACATCGACATCTCGCCCAAGATCGTCGGGCGTATCGGCGAGCTGCACGTCCGTGAAGGCGACGACGTCGAGGTAGGGGACTTGCTGGTGACGCTCGACAGCCCCGAAGTCGAAGCCAAGCTCTCGGAGGCCGAAGCCGCGCGCGACGTCGCCGTGTCGAAGCAGGAGCTGCTCGACAACGGTATGCGCCAGGAGGACCTGCGGGTTGCTCGTGCCAACTGGGAGCGCGCGCTGTCCGCGGCCGACCTTGCGCAGACGACGTTCAAGCGCATCAATTCGCTCTACACGGACGGGCTCGTCTCGCAGCAGCGCAACGACGAGGTCGAGACCTCCTATCGCTCCTCGCGCGACGCCGTGAACGCTGCGCGAGCGCAGTACGATCTCACGCTGAACGGTTTCCGCAAGGAGGAACGCACCGCCGCGGCCGACGCCACCCGCGGCGCCGGAGCGGCGGTGCGGGAAGTCGGAGCGCTCGCGGCGGACATTTCGCTGAAGTCGCCGATCTCAGCGGAGGTCGACAAGGTGATCCTGCATCAGGGGGAGCTCGCGCCGCCGGGCTTTCCGGTGATCAGCCTCGTCAATCTCGGCGACGTGTGGGCGGTATTCAATCTGCGCGAGGACGAGCTCGCCGCGATCAAGATCGATACGCAGATCACGGGCAGAGTGCCCGCGCTCGGAGGCCGCACGGTGACGTTCTCCGTTTACTACATCAGCCCGAAGGGCGAGTACGCGACGTGGCGCGCGACGCGCCAGTCGAGCGGCTACGACATCAAGACCTTCGAGGTGCGCGCGCGTCCGATGGAGAAAGTAGACGGTCTTCGTCCCGGGATGTCGGTCCTCGTAGACCGGGGCTGATCCCGTGTTCCTCGCCGGCGTTCGTGCTGCGTGCGCTCGGGAGATCGCCTATCTTCGCGCGCATCCCTTGGATCTCGCGCTGATCAGCTGGTTTCCCGCGCTCGTCATGGCGCTCACGTGGGCCATCTTCGCGCAGGGCGTGAACGTGAAGCTGCCGCTGGCGTTCGTCGACGAGGATCATTCCCCCGAGTCGGGGCGTCTGGCGGTCGCGCTCGAAGCGGCACGCTCGACCGCGATTGCTGTGCGTCCCACTACCCTCGCGGAAGCGTGGCCCGTGGTCCGCGCCCAGCATGCGTACGCCGTGCTGCACGTGCCGCCGGATTGGGCGCGGCGGTCGCAGCGCGGGGATCCGCTGCCGATCGTTCTGTACACCAACGAGCAGTTCCACGCCGCTGCGACGTCGCTCACGACCGACGTCATCGGTGCCATCGAGTCCGTCGTGGGCGGCGCAGCCGTCACCAAGCTCGCCGCGCTCGGCGGCGGCTTTGCCGGCGCGGAACGCCGCGCGGGCGCCATTCGGGTCGAGCTGCGAACGCTCTACGGTCCGGAGCTCTCTTTCGAGCGAGCGCTCGGGGGGTCGTTCCTGCCGGCATTGCTCCACCTCTTCGCCTTGGGCGGCGCGGCCTACGCGATCGGACGCGAATATCGCGACCGCACCGCCGGCGCATGGCTGGCGTCGGCGCGCGGCAGCATCGTCGCGGCGTTGCTCGGCAAGCTCCTGCCGCTGCTCGTGTGCTTCACGTTGCTCGCGATCGGCACCGTGGGATGGCTGGTCGGCTACCGCGGCTGGACGGCGAACGGCAGCGTGCTCGTGTGGAGCTTGGGCCTCGTGACGTTGATCGTCGCTTGCTGCGCGATTCCCGCGATGATCGTCGGCCTCACGGGCACGCTGCGCGTTGCCCTGGCGCTCGTCGCCGTCACCAACGTGACCGCGGTCTCGTTCACCGGGTTTACTTATCCGCTGTTCTCGATGACCACGGCGGCAAAAGTCTGGAGCGCGATCCTGCCGTTCCACTATTTCTACGAGATCCAGCAGCAGCAGTGGAACGTCGGCGCGCCGCTCTCCATGTCGGCAATGCCCTTCGCGGTGCTCTGGGGCGTGTTCGTGGTCGTGCCGCTCGCGATCGGCGTTCCGTTGCTCGCGAAACGCTGTCGCGAGCCCGCGGGATGGGGCGAGCGATGAACGCGCGGCAGGCCTTCCGCTGGACGCTGCGATCGGTGCTCTTCGACAAGGGGGCGATCGTGCCTGCTGTCGGCGGCGTGGTGCTGTACTTCTTGTTCTATCCGCTGCCGTACGGGCCGGAGGGCGTGCGCGACGTCCCCGTCGTAGTCGCCGACTACGACGCCAGCTCGCTGTCGCGCGACATCGAGCGCGGCCTCGACGCGACCCAAGCGGTTCGAGTGGAGGGGGTGACGAGGAGCGTCGAGGACGCGGTCCCCCGACTGCAAAGCGGCGAGATCGGCGGCATCGTGGTCGTGCCCAAGGACTTCCATCGTGACGTGTTGCACGGAATACCGACCGGCGTGACCGTGATGGGCAACGGCGGCTACATCGTCGTGGACGGCACCGTTCTCGAGACGACCGCCAAAGTGGTGGTCGAGACCGCGGCGCCGGCGTTGGCCGCGCAGCTCGTGCGGTCGAAGGTGCCGCCCGCCGCCGTCATGCGCCTCACCCGCGCCGGGCCGGCGTTGGTGAAGCAGCCGCTGTTCAACCCCGTCCAAGGCTATGCCAGCTACGTGGTGCCGGCGTCGATGGGCCTGATCGTTCACCAGCTGCTGGTCATCGCGATGTGCATCGTCATCGGCACCTGGACGGAAGCGGGACGCTGGGCGATTGCGACGGACGGCAGGCTTTCCATCGGCGCGTTCGCGGGCATGCTCGCGGGATTCTCGTCGCTGGTGTTCGCGGCGTTGATGTTCTGGACCGGCTTCGTGTTCTGGTACCACGACCTTCCGCGCGCCGCCAATCTTTCCGGGGCGGTGGTGTTCAGCGCCTTGTACGCGGTTGCGGTGGCGGGCGTCGGCATCGCGCTCGGCAGCTGGCTCGGAGCGCGGGAACGCGCGCTCCAGATCATCGGCGGAGTTTCCGTTCCGCTGCTCTTTCTATCCGGCTTCGCGTTTCCCGTGGAATCCATCGCTCGGCCACTCGTCTGGCTGTCGCATCTGCTGCCGAGCACGGCCGGCATCCAGGGGTTCCTCAAGCTCAACCAGATGGGGGCGACGTGGCGGGAGACCTGGCCGCAGTTCGGCAACCTGATCCTGTTGGCAGTCCTCTATGCCGGGGTGGCGTGGTGGGCCGCGTCCCGACGGGCGCCTGGACCTGCGGGAGGAACGTGACGATGCCTGAGCTTCCGCCACCGAACTCCGTCCCGGACCCCGGATCGCAGGCGGACTCCGATTCGGACGCGACCGAATTCAGGGACCGGGTTTGGCGCGTGTTCGCGTTGCCGGCAGCGCTATTCTTGCTCTTGGGAGCGCTCGCCCTGTTGATCGCTTTCTCCGGCTAGCGAAGCCGCGGGAGAGGCCCTAGCGCACGACCTTTGCCGCGCGCCGACACCGACCGATGCAGCTGGCAATCGAGCCCCCAGCGGTCGGGTCCCCACCCCCCCGTAGGGGGGATGCGCTCTCAGACGTCGTAATGCAAGACTCCTCGAACCTGACGAGGTCCAGCTCGACACCGCCGCCTTGATTTTGTCGTCGATGGCAAATGAAAAATGAGCGGTCCTGTGTGATGCGAATAAGAGTGCAAGGTGCCGCGCTATGCGTGTCGTTTTGCGCGGGCTTCGCGACGGCACAACCGGTCGACAATTCGGTCGCGTCCCGATCCGGCGACGCGCGAGTGGATGCCGCGGCGCCGGCTGACGAACGCATCGAGACGCTCGTAGTCACCGGCACGAGGCTGCGCGAGCAGTCGGCTCAAGAAGTCCGGATCTACGATCGCAGCCGCATCGAGCACAGCGGCCAAACGACGGTGGCGGACTTTCTTGCCACGGTTCCGGAAGTGTCGCTCAATTCGTTGGAGTCGACGTACGGGGCGACGACGGTTCGCCTGCGCGGAGCGACAGAGGGCTCGACCCTGGTCCTCATCAACGGGCGGCGCACACAGGCCGTGACCGGAAGCGCCGCTCTCGTCGGGTTTTTCGACCTGAACACCATCCCGCTGTCGATGGTCGAACGCATCGACGTGCTTCCGGATGGGTCGTCGGCGATCTACGGGGGCGAGGCGCTCGCGGGTGTCGTCAACATCGTGCTCCGCTCGGACTTCCGCGGGGCGGAGGCGAGCCTCGGCTACAAGAGTGCACAGGGCACCGACGAAAAGAATGTCTACGGGGGCGCCGGGTGGAAAAGCGATTCCGCGAGCCTCTCCTTCATGGTGAGCTACAGTGACCGCAGCGCGTTGTCGGGCTCGGAACGCGACATCACCGCCAACTCCGACATGCGTCGTTTCGGCGGGCCGAATCTCGCGCTACCGTTCTTCGGGTCGCCGGCCGACATCTACTCGGCTGCCGGGAACCTTCCGGGTCTCAACTCGAGTCTCGCCGCCGTGCCTCGAGGGAGCTCGGGCGTCGGGCTCCAGCCGTCGGACTTTGCCGCGACCGCGGGCACGCAAAACTACGGTTCCTACAACGCGTATCAGGACCTTTTGCTGGACTCAACACGAACCGGCTTCTTCCTCAGCGCCGAGTATCGACTGCGGGGCGGAATCGAGCTCTTCACGGAGCTGCTGGCATCGGAGTACAAGAACGAGGGTGCCACCACGCCGCCCTTCTTCCTTCAGTCGGCCGTGCCCGCAACCAATGCTTTCAATCCGTTCGGCACGACCGTGCTCGCCGCGGGAGTCGTGCGAGGCGCGGAGCAGCTCGCCACCTTCACCTTCCATGACGATCTCTTGCGACCGCTGGTCGGTGCGCGCGGTCGCCTCGGGGAATGGGATTGGGAGCTGACCGCGCTCCACTCGCAGGACAAAGGCGGGTGGAACATCGGCGGTCAGCCGAATGGCGCGGCACTTAGCGCGGCGCTCGCTTCCTCCGATCCGCGCACAGCGCTCAATCCGTTCGTCGACGGGCCCATGGCAAGCCCGGACGTGTTGGCGTCCATCTTCGGGCAATCCAACGTGACGCACTGGGAAGGCGATTCCACGCTGCTGAACGGGTTCGTACGCGGCGCGCCGCTGCGGCTCCCGGCGGGACGGCTCGAGACGGTGCTCGGGGGCGAATACGAACAGAGCGGCCTGGAACGTAACATGGACGCGGACCGATCAGCCAAGGCCGCGTTCACGGAGCTCCGGGCGCCCGTGATCGCGCGGGGCAACGAGCTCGGGGCGATGCGCGAGGTTCTCGCACTGAAGGTCGCCGCCCGCTACGACAACTACAGCGATTTCGGCGCGAGGACGACCTGGCAAGCCGGCATCGAGCTTCGCCCGACCGAATCCGTTTTGTTACGCGCCACGAGTGGCACCGCATTCAAGCCGCCGACGCTGTACAACCTCGCGGCACCGAGCTCGAGTGCCGCGTTCCCCGTCGTCGATCCACGCCGCAACGGGGAATCCGTGGTCGTGCAAGCGGAACAGGGCGGGAATCCGGACCTGAATCCGACGACCAGCCGATCGAGTGCACTGGGCGTCGTGTGGTCTCCGACGGGAATGAGCGGACTCGTTGCGTCGCTGACGGGATGGAGCCTTCGCATCGACAGCGGAATCAAGCTTCCGAATCCTCAGTACATCGTCGCCAATGAAAGCCTCTACCCGGGCCGGGTCGTGCGCGCCGCTTCATCGCCCGGGTCAGTGGGGCAGATCATCTCGGTCGACGCCACCTACATCAACTTCGGCTCCATACGCGAGGAAGGAATCGACGCCGGCGTCGATTGGAACGTCCGCAGCAAAGCCGGACGCTTCAGCCCGGCGATCGCCGCGACTTACATGACGCAGTTCGAAGGCGCAAGCGCGCCGGGAGGTGCGAACGTCGACCGGCTGTCCCGCGCGAGCAGCGACGGCATCTTCGCACCGCGACTCAAGGCAACGGCGGGCGCGGGTTGGAGTCCGAACGACGTACTCAAAATCTCGCTGGCGGGCCGCTACGTCGGGCGATACTACGACTACACGCCGACGCGAATGCTCGGTGACGTCTGGTTCATCGATGGCGCCGTCGAGATCGCGCTCGGCAAGATGCCGAGTAGCGGCGGTGGCCCGCCCGGGGGGCTCAAGTTGTTCATCACAGGTACCAACCTCGCCGACAAGCTTCCGCCCTACGCCACGCACTTTCGCGGCTACGACATCTACAACTACGATCTCATCGGACGCACGATGTTCGTTCGCTTGCAGGGGCAGTTCTAGGGACCGCCATGAGGGCACACGGGCGTCGACGCAGCGCGACCGCGTTGTGCATCGTGTTGGCTGGGACGTTCTTGTCATCGTGCCCGCAGGCCTGGGGATTGGATCCCGCCCTCGACGTCAGCCAGTACGCGCACACCGCGTGGAGGACTCGCGACGGTTTTCCCGCTGGCAGGATCGTCGCCATGGCGCAGACGCCCGACGGCTATCTCTGGCTCGGTACGGAGTTCGGCTTGCTTCGCTTCGACGGTGTCCGGGCCGTTCCCTGGCAGCCACCGGGAGGCCAATCCCTACCGGACAGCGAGATTCGAAGCCTGCTCGCCGGCAGCGACGGAACGCTTTGGATCGGCACGACCTACGGAGGGCTTGCCAGTTGGAAGGGCGGCGACCTGACGACGTATCCGCGCATTGTAGGGCTGATTGTGAATTCGCTCGTCGAGGATCGCGATGGAACAATTTGGGTCGCCGCTCAAACAACGACGCCAACGGCAACGATCTGCGAGATTCGGAACGGCAGCTCCCAGTGCTACGGCCAAGATGGGAGCCTCGGCAGCTGGGTGACCTTGTATCAGGATCGAGCAGGGCGGCTCTGGGCAGCGACGTCGAATGGGCTTTTGCGCTGGCGGCCCGGGCCTCCGGAATTATATGCGCTGCCGAACCCTCTCCTCCGCAGCCTTTGCGATCTGGCCGAAGGGGACAATGGCGCGCTCCTGATTGCGACGACCGAAGGAATCGCTGAGCTGCGCGACGGGAAGATCGCTGCGTATTTGGCGTCGACGCCGCACCCGGAGATCCCCGTCGGCCGGTTACTCGAAGATCGCAACGGAGCCTTGTGGGTCGGGACTTATCGGCAAGGCCTGCGGCACGTCCACCAAGGCGCGGTCGATGCTTTCGCGAAGCTGGATGGACTCTCAAGCGACGTCGTCACCGCCCTCTTCGAGGATCGTGAGGCTAACATTTGGGTCGCCACCCGCGACGGCATCGATCGCTTTCGCGAGCTCGCGGCGCCGCCTTTTTCGGCTAACCAGAGGCTACCGAATTTGACCTCGGCCGTTCTCGCGGCGCGGGATGGAAGCGTTTGGATCAGCCCCGTCGCTGGCTCGTTGAGCCGATGGCGCAACGGGCGGGTAACGATGTACGGCGATGCGCGCCGGCGGCAAGGTGACCGCGTGCGCGAACCGCCGCAATCGTCGGTGAGCGAGGTCGACGTAAGGGGACTTCCGGACGGCGCTGGGTCTCTCTTTGAGGACAGTCGCGGGCGTGTCTGGGTAGCGACGACTGAAGGTGTGGGCTATCTCGAGAACGATCAGTTCGTTCCGATCGAGAATATGCGCGGCGGATACTTCGATTCCATCGCAGAAGACCGGTTTGGGAATGTGTGGATTGCAAGTCGAACGCTGGGACTATTTCGTTGGGCTCCGGGCCAGGGGGTGCAGCAGACTTCGTGGGCCGCGCTCGGCAACGGCGATCCTGGATATCGCCTGGCCAGTGATTCGGCGGGCGGGCTTTGGATCGGCAACTTTTGGGGCGGCGTCGCCCTTGCCGTGGACGGCCAGGTCCGAGCCTCGTATTCGACGGCCAACGGCCTCGGCCGCGGCCGTGTGAAAGATCTGCGAGTCGATCGGGACGGTACGCTCTGGATCGCGACCGAAGGCGGCCTCAGCCGGCTGAAGAACGGCCGCATCGCCACACTCACGAGCCGCAACGGGTTGCCGTGCGATTCGGTCGATTCGACGATCGAGGACGACGGCGATTCTACATGGCTGTACATG
>Ga0137410_10001315_pt1 | contig 16998 bp, 20 predicted proteins | sample CZODoug1_16funga_FD_108878 | JGI IMG/M metagenome (GOLD analysis project Ga0137410, IMG submission 108878) | Vadose zone soil fungal communities from Angelo Coast Range Reserve, California, USA - CZODoug1_16fungal (Illumina Assembly) | ecosystem: Environmental > Terrestrial > Soil > Vadose zone... | reverse complement strand
TGTGCTGCGCGGCGACGGCGCGCCGATCCACTCGATGGACAACGCGTACTACAAGGCCTACACGATCGCGTCGCTCGGCCTCTCCCGCAAGGAAGAGAGCACCAAAGCGATCGTGGATCGCATGGCCAAGGCGCCGCCGACCACGGTACCGCAAACGCCGCTGCCGAACGTCACTTACGCGGTGGGCGCCATCGCCATCATGGCGAACGGCAACACCATCGGCGGCCTCGGCGTGAGCGGCGCTCCCGGTGGACAGTTCGACGAAGAGTGCGCGCGCGCGGCGATGGCGAAAGTCAAGGACCGCATGAAGTAGGCAGCAGCGTGCGTTTTCTCGCAGCACTGCTCTTTCTCGCCGTTAGCGCGGCGAGCGCACAGGACTACCCGACCCGGCCGATCCGCCTGCTCACGCCGGCGGCGCCGGGCGGGACCACCGATCTCCTGGCGCGGCTCTTCGGCGCCAAGCTTTCGGAGGCGCTCGGCCAGCAGGTGATCGTCGACAACCGCGCCAGCGCCTCGGGCGTGGTCGCCGGCGACATGACGGCCAAGGCGCCGCCCGACGGCTACACGCTGCTGCTCGCCTATCACCAGCACACGGTCAACGCGGTGCTGAATCCGAATCTGCCGTATCACGTCGTCAACGATTTCACGCCGATCACGCAGCTCACCACCGCAGGGTTCCTGCTGCTCGTCAATCCGGCTTCGCCCCCGCAGAACCTGGCGGAGTTCGTCGACTGGACCAAGCGCGCGATGATCCCGCTGAACTTCGGCTCGGCCGGGCTCGGAACGGGCGGGCACCTCGCCGGCGAGCTGTACAAGCAGATGACCGGCGTCAAGGCGCAGCACATCCCGTACAAAGGCACGGGACCGTCGCTCATCGACCTGATCGCCGGCCGCTACGACTTCACCTTCGCTGGCCTGGTCGGCGCGCAGGTGCAGGTGCGTGCCGGCAAGCTGCGCGCCATCGCGGTGACGACGCCGAAGCGCCTCGCCGCGCTGCCCGAGGTGCCGGCGGTTGCCGAAGCGTTGCCCGGCTTCGAGGTGGTGGGCTGGTACGGCGTGATCGGCCCGGCCGGCATGCCGGCGCCGCTCGTCAAGCGGCTGCACGACGAGCTGGTGCGCGAGCTGGCCCTGCCCGACGTGCGCCAGCGCATCGCCGCCGACGGCGCGGAGCCGGTGGGCAGCGATTCCGCCGCGTTCCGCGACTTCATGGCGGCGGATCTCGCAAAATGGGCGAAGCTCGTCAAGGAAAGCGGGGCAAAGCTTGATTAGGAAATCACTGTTGCTTCTGGCCGTCGTGCTGCTCGGCTCCTGCCGTCCGGTGGGCATCGCGCCGACCTACATCACCAACGAGCTTGCACCGACCGGCAACCTTCGCGCGGCGATCAACTTCGGCAACACCGTGCTGGCGCAGAAAGACCCGAAGACCGGCGAGGCGCGCGGGGTCTCGGTCGACCTCGCGCGCGAACTGTCGTGGCGGCTCAACGTGCCCCTCGACATCGTGCCTTACGACGCCGCCGGCAAGGTAACCGCCGACGCGACGCAGAACCGGTGGGACGTGGCGTTCTTCGCCATCGACCCGAAGCGCGCCGAAGACACGGCGTTCACCGCGCCTTACGTGATCATCGAAGGCGGCTATGCGGTGCCGGATTCGTCGCCGATCAAGTCGGTCGAGGAAGTGGATCGTGAAGGGGTGCGCATCGCGGTCAGCAACCGCAGCGCCTATGACCTCTACCTGTCGCGCAACCTCAAGCAGGCGCAGCTGGTGCGAGCGCCGTCGCCGCAGGCGTCGTTCGAGATGTTCGCGAAGGACGGCTTGCCGGCGCTCGCCGGGGTGAAAGCGGCCGTGGCCGAGTGGGCGAAGAAGAATCCCGGCTATCGCGTGCTCGACGGCCGCTTCATGATCATCGAGCAGGCGATGGCGATGCCGAAGGACCGCGAGCGCGGCATCGAGTACCTGCGCAAGTTCGTCGAGGAGCAGAAGGCCAACGGCTTCGTCGCCGCGGCACTCGCGCGCAGCGGCCAGAAGGACGCGATCGTCGCGCCGCCCGCCAGGTAACAAAACGCAGGCGCGGCTGAGCCGCTAGGGCGAGGTCTTCTTGAACGCGGCCATCGGCCGGCCGCCCGCGTCGAGGAGCGTCAGCCGGTCGCCGTCGATGCGATAGCCGGCCGCCCGGCCGAGCATGGCGATGAAGGTCGCGCCTTCCTCCATGATCGCCGGCGCGCAAGCCATGCGCGTGCCGATGATGTTCGAGCCGACCTTCAGGCTGCTGTGCGACGCTGTGTAGGTCGTCGAGTAACGGTTGCAGCCATCGGAGCCCGCGAGCCGGCCCTTCTCGAACTGCATCGACGTCGACTCGCTCGCCAGCACCGGCGAGCCGCCGACCGAGACCAGCGACCAGCGCGTGCCGCTCAGCGGGTCGCCGCCAGCGGGCCTCGGCTCGGGCGTGGCGCAGGCCGCGAGGAGCACCACGACAGCGCTCGCCAATCTCTTCAAAATCCCTATCCGTCGGCGATCGAGTTCTCGAGGATGCCGACCTTGTCGATCTCGATCTCCACCTTGTCGCCGGGCTTCATCCAGACCGGCGGCGTGCGCCGCGCGCCTACGCCGCCGGGAGTGCCGGTGACCAGCACGTCGCCGGGCTGAAGCGTCGTCCAGGTCGAGCAGTACTCGATGATCTTCGGGATCTTGAAGATCATCTGCTCGGTCGTCGCGTGCTGCATGCGCTCGCCGTTCAGGCGGCAGGAGAGCGTCATCTTGGTGTTGGGCGGGATCTCGTCGGCGGTGACCATCCACGGGCCGAAGCCGCCGGTCTTCGGGAAGTTCTTGCCGGCGGTCCACTGGATGGTGTGGCGCTGCCAGTCGCGGACAGACCCGTCGTTGTAGCACGCATAACCAAAAACGTGATTCCAAGAATCTTCTTGTGAAATGCGACGACCAGGTTTGCCGATGATCACGGCGATCTCGGCCTCGTAGTCCATGTGCGTCGATTCCTTCGGCCGCACGATCGGCTGCTTGTGGCCGACCTGCGATTCGGCGACGCGGATGAAGATCGCCGGCTGCTCGGTGTTGTCGCGCCCGGTCTCGACCACGTGGTCCTGGTAGTTGAGGCCGACGCAGAGGATCTTGCCGGGATTGGGAATCACCGGCAGCCAGGTGATCTCGCTCAGCTTGAAATCGACCTGCGAAAGGTTTTCCGCCTTGCCGTTCGCGGCGATGTAGGCCAGTAGATCGGGATACTTGCTGCCCAGCCGCGCGCCGAGGTCGGTAATGCCCTTGTCGCTGACGACGCCGTAGCTCACGCCCTTGGAAGTCTGGAAAGTCGCGAGCTTCATGATTCGTTCCGGATTCTCGAAAACACGGTTTTTCCTCCGATGATCCAGGCTTCCCAGGTGTGGCCGCCTGGCAGTTCGACGAAATTGTTCTGCGGCAGCGCCTTCGCCATCAGGCGCGCGCTGCCGAACAAGCGATCCTCGACGCCGCAGGCGAGCCAGACGCGGGGCGCGCGCTGCGGTGCTTCCGTCCAGCCCTTGATCATCTTCCACACCTGGCGCTGGTAGTTCTCGGAATTCACTTCGACGGGCAGCTCGCCCGGGTTCCAGATGCGTGGGCCGCCGGCCTTGTCAATCTCCCGCAACAGCGAGCGGTCGCCGAGAAAAGGGGCGAAGAGGACGATGCCGGCCATCTCGCCGGGGTGCTGCTGCTCGTAGAGGAGCGCGCCCATGCCGCCGAGCGAGGCGCCGGTCAGCCACACCTGCGGTAGCCCGCGCGCAGCGTCGGCGCCACTACCTCGTCGTGCAGCCGGTCGACCAGGTTGCCCTCGCGGTAGTAGGCGAAGGTCGCGTCGGCGAGGATCACGTCGACCTCGGGCCAGACTTCCTGGATTGCCGCCGCCACGCCGTGCTTCTTCATGTCCTGCGTGTCGGAACCGAAACCGGGCAGGATGATGAGGGCGGTTCGCTCTGCGCCGGGCTTCGGGGCGGCGATGGTCTCGAAGGCGATCGGCTTTCGGGCGTCGCCGATGGTGAAGCAGCCGGCTAAGCCAAGGAAGGCAAGTGCTATTAAGATGGCTTTCATGGGGTCGGTTCCGCGGTTCTCGTTCAGCCACATGGGGATGTTCGTGGCCGATCCTGCGCGCATGGAGGATTTTTACACACGCGTGCTTGGTTTTACCGCCACCGATCGCGGCCAGCTCGACACGCCGCGCGGCAAGCTCGACTTCGTTTTCCTCAGCCGCGATCCCGCCGAGCACCACCAGATCGTGATGGCGAGCGGGCGGCCGGAGAGCCTGCCCTTCAACCCGATCAACCAGATCTCATTTCGCATGGCGGAATTTGCAGGACTGCGAGAGATGCATCGCCGCCTCGCAGCGGAGAAGGTGCGCGACCTCTATCCGGTCTCGCACGGCAACGCGCTGTCGGTGTATTTCCTCGATCCCGAGGGCAATCGCATCGAGCTGTTCGTCGATACGCCGTGGTATTGCCGGCAGCCGATGCGCATCCCGATGGACCTGAATCTCCCCGACGAGAAGCTGTGGGCGTGGGCGGAGGCCGAGGCTCGCAAGCAGCCGGACTTCATGCCCGTCGACGAATGGCGTGCGCAGCTCGCGCGCCGCATGCATTGAACTCCTTCGTCTACACCGGGTTGCCGTCACGAGTGATATTCGGCGCCGGCTCGGTGAAGCAGCTTGGCGCGGAGCTCGATCGCCTCGGCGCCAGGCGCGCAATGCTGCTCTGCACGCCGGGGCGCGCTGAAAGCGTGCAGGCGATCGCCAAGGGATTGCCGATCGCCGGCGTGTTCGATCGCGTCGTGATGCACACGCCGCTCGCGCTCGCGAACGAGGCAAGAAAGGCAGCGACCGACGCAAAGGCCGACTGCTGCATTGCCATCGGCGGCGGCTCGACGATCGGCTTCGGGAAGGCGGTCGCGCTTACCTCCGGGCTGCCGGTGATCGCGGTGCCGACCACGTATTCCGGCTCCGAGATGACGACGATCTGGGGAATCTCGGAAGGCGACACCAAGAAGACCGGCCGCGATCCGAAAGTGCTGCCGAAAACGGTGATCTACGACCCGGAACTGACGCTCGACCTGCCAGCCAGCGTGTCCGCGGCGAGCGGCATGAATGCGATCGCGCATTGCGTCGAGGCGCTCTATGCGCACGACGGCAATCCGATCGTTTCGCTGATGGCCGAGGAAGGGATCCGGGCACTGACGTCCGCGCTGCCGAAGGTGGTGGCCGAATCGAGCAACCTCGAGGCGAGAAGCGACGCCCTGTACGGCTCCTGGCTCGCCGGCAGCACCATCAGCACCACCAGCGTGGCGCTGCATCACAAGCTCTGCCATGTGCTCGGCGGTTTCGGCCTGCCGCACGCCGAGACGCACTCGATCGTCCTGCCGCACGCCATGCAGTACAACCGCGACGCCGCGACCGATGCGATGCGCCGCGTCGCGCGCGCCATCGAGACCGTCGACGCACCGCGCGGCGTGTACGAGCTGGAAATGCGCCTCGGCCTGCCGATGAAGCTCGCCGACATCGGCCTGAAGAAGGATGACATCGAGCGCGCCGCGCGCATCGCCGCCGATGCGCCGTACCCTAACCCCCGCAAGGTCGAGTACGCGCCGGTGCTCGAGCTGCTGCAGCATGCCTACGAAGGACGCCGCCCATGATCGCCGTGATCTTCGAGTTTACCCCGGCCGAAGGCCGCTCCCAGGACTACATGGACCTCGCGGCCGGGCTCAACGACGAAGTGAGCAAGTTCGACGGCTTCATCTCCATCGAGCGCTTCGAAAGCATCAAGAGCAAAGGAAACTTTGTCTCGCTCTCTTTCTGGCGCGACGAGGAGTCGGTGCGCCGATGGCGCAACGTGCAGAAGCATCGCGAGGCGCAAGCCGAGGGCCGCGGCGGTATCTTCACGGCCTATCGCCTGCGGGTCGCGTCGGTGATCCGTGACTACGAAAGGGACAAGCGCGCGCAAGCTCCCCAGGACAGCCGCAAGGTGCACGGATAGAGCACACCTTTCTCGTCAAGGAAGGCACCTGGCGCGCGGAGGGGGAATACTGCGACGCCGGCGGCAGCCGCTTTTCCGCGGCGGGCGAGACCACCATCCGGCACGAGCCCGCGAAGTGGCTGTTCGAGGCGGTGCTGCGGCTGCGCGGCGACCCGACCCGCGTGCAGCACAACCGCTACGAGATCGAGCCGCTCACGCCCGGCGCGCGCTCGACTCACTGGAACTCCATCAACCCCGCGATCGTCGCATTGCGCGGCCGCTTCGTCCTCTCCGGCGACGCGATCCTCTCCGCTTATGCCAGCCCTACAGGGCGCTACCGGGGTTTTGAATCAATCAAGAAAGAAACCGAGAAGAAGTACTCGGTTCGCGGCGCGATGCTCGACGAGGACAAGCTGGTCTCGACCTGGGCGTTGGAGCTCACCGCTCTCTAGGCGCTGCTTTCCGCGAAGCGCCGGCGGGGTACTCGCAATCCTGATCAAAGACGTTCGGCTTCTAACCAGAGTTGTCCGGGGTCCACTTGCTTGGACCACGTTTCAAACTCGGATCGGTAGCCCTGCAACGGTTCCGGCAGCAGCTTGCGAGGGTCATTGCTCAATGCGTACGCCATGCCTTCCCTGAACCAGGTCGGCTTGAAGAGCCAGTTGCGCAGGCTGCCGAGATGCTCGTTTTGCACGTGATGGATGAGCTCGTGCCTGACCAAGTACGGTCGCCATCCCCGGTGACTGATCACAACGCCGGCTGTCCCGAAGGTATAGGCAAGCGTAGACGAAAAGCCGAAGGACTCGGAGCACGCCTTGGTCGAGCAAAAAACGGCGCGAGGCTCGGACTGAAGCTCGCCGACATTGTCCCGAACATACCGGGCCGCGTTTTCGTACAGCCCTGTTGCTTCCGACAGTCGGGAAAGATCATCGACGCAAATTTTGCCGTGGCACGTGAGGCCGGCGAGCTCCGGCGCGAGCACGCGTACCGGCTTGACGAAGGCCCAGGCAGCAAGGGGCAACGCGAGCAACAGAATCAATGCAACTCGCTTCAGCACGGTGCGTCAGGTCTACACCAACTTCGTTACATCCGGCAGTGCGATCGGCCGCGCGGTCTCGAAGGCGCGGGCGGCGCGAAGGACCAGCGCGTCGGCGTAGCGAGGGCCGACGATGTGCAGGCCGACCGGCAGGCCTGAGGGCGTGAGGCCGCAGGGAACGGATGCGGCGGGCTGCTGGGTGAGGTTGAACGGGAAGCTGAAAGGCGTCCAGTCGATCCAGCGCTTCTTCCCTTCCGGGAATTCCTTACCGACGTCGAAGGCGGCGACCGCGAGCGTAGGTGTGACGAGCAGGTCGTAGTCGCGGTGGAAGAGGTTCATGTGCGTGCCGAGCGCGCCGCGCTTCATCTGCGCGTCGAGCACCTCGAGTGCGGTGATTTTTTCGCCAAGCGCCGCGACTTCGCGCAGGCCGGGATCAATGAGGTCGTGCTTTTCCTTCGGGATTCCCTTGAGAAGCAGCGCGGCGCCGGAGAACCAGTGGGCGCGGAAGATCGGATCGGAATTCTCGAAGCCCGGGTCCTTCTCCTCGACGGTTGCGCCGAGGTCGGCGAACACCTGGACACCTTTCTTCACCAGCGCGGCGACATCGGCGTCCACCTTCGTGTAGCCGAAGTCGGGGGAGAAAGCGATGCGCAGGCCGCGTATGCCCTGCTCGAGGCCGGTGCGCCAGTCGCGCGCTTCGTAGGGGAGCGCGTGCCAGTCGCGCGCGTCAGACTGGGCGAGGACGTTCAGCATCAGCGCGGCGTCGGCGACGCTATGCGTGATCGGGCCGACGTGCGCCACGGTGCCGAAGGGCGAGAGCGGCCACGCCGGCACGCGGCCGAACGACGGCTTGATGCCGAACAGGCCGGTGAAGGAGCAGGGGATCCGGATCGAGCCGCCGCCGTCGGTGCCGACCGCGAGCGGCCCCATGCCGGCCGCGACTGCGGCGACCGCGCCGCCGGAAGAGCCGCCCGGCGTCTTCTGCGGATTCCAGGGATTGCGCGTGATGCCGGTGAGTGCGCTGTCGGTGACCCCCTTCCAGCCGAACTCGGGCGTCGTTGTCTTTCCAAGGAGCACCGCGCCGTGCTCGCGCAGGCGCGCGACCGCCGGTGCATCGTCGTTCCACGGTCCCTTCGCGTCGACCGTCTTCGAGCCGCGCAGTGTCGGCCAGCCCCTGGTGAGCAGCAGGTCCTTGATCGACACTGGCACGCCGTCGAGCAGGCCCTTCGGCTGTCCGGCCATCCAGCGCGCTTCCGACGCTTTCGCGTCGTCGAGAGACTTGTCGGAAACGAGACAAAAAGCGTTGAGCTTGGGATTCAGCTTCTCGATGCGAGCGAGGACCGCTTTCGTCACCTCGACCGGAGAAAGGGTTCTCCTGTTGAAGCCTTCCAGCAGCGCGGTAGCGGTCAGCGCGCACAGATCCGTGATCATCGATGGATTCTATTTGATAAGCTGAAAGCTTCCGTGCAGCCCCAAACGAGATTCGCGCTCAGTGGCGACGTGAACATCGCCTACCAGGTGATCGGCGACGGTCCGATCGACCTGGTGTTCGTCATGGGCTGGGTGTCGAACGTCGACGAATTCTGGACCGAGCCCTCGTTCGCGAACTTTCTGCAGCGCCTCGCCAAGTTCTCGCGGCTCATTGTCTTCGACAAGCGTGGCACCGGCCTCTCCGATCGCGTCGACGAGAAGAACCTGCCGACGCTCGAGGAGCGCATGGACGACGTGCGCGCGGTCATGGACGCCTGTGGCTCCAAGCGCGCGGCCCTGTTCGGCGTTTCCGAGGGCGGCCCGATGTGCGCGCTGTTTGCCGCGACCTATCCCGAGCGGACCGCGGCGCTGCTGACTTTCGGCACCTATGTGCGGGCGCGCCTGGCGGCCGACTATCCCTGGGGCCGCAGCGAAGAGGACTACGAGGCATTCCTGCGGGATATCAGTACCGGCTGGGGCGAGCGGCCTGTCGGATTGGAAAGCAGGGCGCCCAGCAAGGTCAATGACGAGGCCTTCCGGCAGTGGTGGACGCGCTATCTGGTGCGCAGCGCGACGCCCAAGACCGTGCTGGCCCTGGTGCGGATGAATTCGCTGATCGACGTGCGCGCCGCGCTACCCGCAATCAGCGCGCCGAGCCTGATCATGCATTGCACTGGCGACCGCACCCTGCACGTCGAGGGCAGCCGCTACATGGCGCGGCGCATTCGCGGCGCGCGGCTCGTCGAATTTCCGGGCGACGATCATTTGCCATGGACCAGCGACGCCGAGGCAGTGCTGAACGAGATCGAGGAGTTCCTGACCGGCAGCCGGCACGTCGAGGAGCCCGATCGGGTGCTCGCCACGGTGATGTTCGCCGACATCGTCGATTCGACGCGGCGGGCCGCCGCGATCGGCGATCGCGCGTGGGCCGCCGAGCTGCAGCAGTTCTACGGATTGGCGCGGCGCCAGCTCGAGCGCCACCGCGGCCGCGAGATCGACACCGCCGGCGACGGCTACTTCGCGACCTTCGACGGCCCGGCACGTGCGGTGCGCTGCGCGCAGACCCTCGCGAAGGAAGTCTCGCAGCTTGGCCTTGCGCTCCGCACCGGCCTGCATACCGGTGAGGTGGAGGTCATCGGCGACAAGATCGGCGGCATCGCCGTCCACATCGGCGCGCGCATCGCCGGGCACGCGGGGCCGGGCGAGGTGGTGGTGTCCAACACCGTCAAGGATCTCGTCGCCGGCTCAGGGCTGCAGTTTGAAGATCGCGGCGTGCGTGCGCTAAGGGGCGTCCCCGGCGAGTGGAGGTTGTTCGCGGCTGCCTAACGTCGGTCGGCTTTGGCTTTCGCGAGCGCCTTGTCGCGCCACATCGGCCAGGCGCGCTTGTAGTCCTGGATCGGAGCGGACGCCTTCACCTCGGCGGCATCGAAGAAGGTGATCTTCTTCGACATCGCCATCGCCTGCATCTGCATGATCGCGCTCATCTCGAGGTAGATGCTGCGCCCGACCGAGCGCTGCAGGTTCTCGCCGGTGACGGCGGCGCCGTGGCCGCGCATCAGCGCCGCGGGGTTGTTGCCGAGCGTCTTCGCCAGCGCCTTGCCGAGCTTCGGGTCGCTGACCAGCAGGTCCGAGCCTTTCTTCACCTTGCGGATCTCGAAGTTCGGCAGGCCTTCGCCGATGAACGCGACCATGTGGAACAGGGCTTTCATCGGCACGCCGGTGACGCTGAAGGGAATCACCGACGGCGAATGGTTGTGCACCACCGACATCACGTCGGGGCGCGCGCGGTAGATCTCGCCGTGGATGAAGCGCTCGCGCACCGAATCGCGGCCCTGGGGGTCGATCGGCTTGCTGTCGAGGTCGTACTCGATGAGGTCCTCCAGCTGCGCTGTCTCGGGCGCGATCGAGCGCGCAAGGAAGTATCGATTGGGATTGTCGGGCGAGCGAATCGAGACATGCCCATAGGCATCGATCACGCCATGGTCCGCGAGGATGCGATTTGCAGCGACCAGATCTTCAAGAAATTCCATCCGTCGGTCCTTTAGTCTGCTTTGATTCCGGCGGCCTTCACCACGCGCGTCCAGCGCGTCAGCTCGAGTTTCACGCGCTCGCCGAGCGCCTGCGGCGCGCCGCCTTCGGGCACCAGCCCCTGCTTCTCCAGTACGTCGCGCACGTCAGCCTCCTTGAGGAAATCGTTCATCTCGCCGTTCAGCCGCGCGACCACCGGCGCGGGCGTGCCTGCCGGTGCGAAGAGCGCGTACCAGGTCTCGACCTCGAGGTCCGGCATGCCTTGCTCCTTGAGCGTCGGCACATCGGGGAAGGCCTCGGCCCGCCTGGCGCTCATGACGCCGAGCATCCGCAGTCGCCCGGATTGCACATGCGGCGCAACAGTTTGCAGCGCCGAGACCATCGCCTGCACATGGCCGCCGACCAGATCCGCGATCGCGCCGCCCGCGCCTTTGTAGGGTACGTGAATGATGTTGATGTGAGTCTCGAGCTTGAGCAACTCCATCGCCAGGTGCTGCGGCCCGCCGTTTCCGGGAGAGGAGTAGTTCATCTTGCCGGGCTGCTTCCTGACCAGATCGACGAACTCGCGCATCGACTTCGCCGGCACCTGGGGATTGACGTAGACGCCGAGCGCGCCGGTGGCGAGCAGCACGACCGGCGCGAAATCCTTCACCGGATCGAACGGCGCCGGCGTGAGCGCGGGGTTGGTGGTGAACGAGGTGGCGGTGAGGAGCAGCGTGTAGCCGTCGGCGGGCGACTTCGCGACCGCGTCCGCGCCGATGTTGCCGGTCGCGCCGGGCTTGTTGTCGACCACCGCTGCCGCTTTCGTGCGCTCGGCGAGCTTCGGACCGAGCACGCGCGCGAGGATGTCGGCGCCGGTTCCCGGGGTGTACGGCACGACGAGATGGATCGGCCGCGCGGGCCAGGTTTCCTGGGCGGCTGCGGTTCCGGCGAGAAGAACGAGAGAGAGAACCGCGAGGCTGCGCATGACGCGCTGATTATAATCAGCCGTGTTCGACACAGAAGTGCTCATCGTCGGCGCCGGCCCGGTCGGCCTCACGCTCGCCGTCGATCTCGGGCAGAGAGGCGTGCGCTGCACGCTCGTCGAGCGCAAGGACGCGCCGCAGTTCCTGCCGAAGATGGAGCGCTGCAACGCGCGCACCATGGAAATCTATCGCCGCATGGGTCTCGCGGACAAGGTGCGCGCCGCGGGCCTGCGCGCCGACGTGCCGATGGACGTCTACATCGTCACCGCGCTCAACCAGCCGCCGCTGGTCCGTCATCAATATCCCTCGGTCGCCGAGGCGAAACGCGCCATCGACGCCTGCAGCGACGGCTCGATGCCGCTCGAGCCCTATCAGCTCATCTCGCAGTACACGCTCGAGCCGCTGCTGAAGAAGGAGGCTGAGGCGCTGCCGAGCGTCAGCGTGCGCTACGGGTGCGAGCTGGAATCATTCGTGCAGGACAAGGACGGTGTTACAGCAAAGGTTTCCAGCGGCGAAACAAGAGCGAAGTATCTCGTGGGTTGCGATGGCGGAAACAGCGTTGTCCGCAAGCAGCTCGGCATCGCGATGCAGGGCGAGAACCTGAGCGAGCTGCGCCAGGCGCTGTACCGCTGCGACGAGCTGTTCGACCGCATCCCGATCACAGGCAAGGATGGAAAGGCCGGGCCCGGGCACGGCCGCCACTACCACGTCGCCGACGAGCGCTGGCGCTTCCTCATCATGCAGGACTCGACGCGGCACTGGACGCTGCACGCGGTGGTGGACGACGACGCGGAGATGGCGCGCCAGTTCGAGCTCACCGTCGGCGTGCCGGTGAAGTACGAGATGCTCTACGTCGGCAAGTGGCGGCAGAACCTGCTGCTCGCCGAGCGCTATGGAAGCGGGCGCGTGTTCCTCGCGGGCGACGCGGTGCACCTCGTGATCCCCACCGGCGGCCTGGGCATGAACAGCGGCGTCGGCGACGCCACCGACCTCGGCTGGAAACTCGCCGCCGTGCTGCGTGGCTGGGGCGGCCCGAATCTGCTCGCGTCCTACGAAATCGAGCGCCGCCAGGTCGGCGAGCGCAACGTTGGCGCGTCGCGCTACGCCTCTCTCGGCCGGCGCAAGTGGCGCGGCCTGTGGCGCGACCTGCCCGAGCTGGCGCGTGTCGCCGAGGTCGAGCAGCGGAAGAGCAACGAGATGATCGGCGCCGAGCTCGGCTACCGCTACGCCGGCTCGCCGATCCTCTGCGAGGAGGCCCTCAGTTCCGGACCAGCGCCGGAGGACGATTTCCGCCGCTACGTGCCGAGCACCTGGCCGGGCTCGCGGCTGCCGCACGTCTGGCTGGAGGGTCATGTCGCGGTGCAAGATCGCATCGGGCCCGGTTACACCTTGCTGCGCCTGGGGCGGAGCCGCGAGGAAGTTTCAAACTTTGAAAAAGCCTTCGCGGCGCTCGGCGCGCCCTTCCGCGTGCTCGACGTCCCGGACAGCGCGGCGCGCGACGTCTATGGCTTTGATCTCATTCTGGTACGGCCCGACCTGCACGTCGTCTGGCGCGGCAACCGCGTCCCCGAGCCGCTCGGCAATATTCACCTGCTCGCGACAGGCCATTTCCCCAGCCAAAAGGCATAATCCGCGCGGGGGGATTCCACATGACGAACGTCAGATCGTGGCAGTTCTGGGTCATCGTTGGCCTGGCTCTCGCAACCATGGCTTGCGCCGGACGGAGCGAGCGGCGTCAGGAAGCGCGGGAGGCGAAGGCGGAGCGCGCGGAGCAGAAGCGAGCAGAGCGCGCGGAGCGCAACGAGCAGAAGCGGGCGCAACGCGAAGGGCGGACGGCCGAGCCGGCCTCGCCGCCGGCCCAGTCTGCCGCACCAGCTGTGGCATTCACGCCGATCAGCACCGCGCCCACGCCGGCGGCCGCAGTCGCCGATTCCAAGGTCGTGTTCCTGCGCGCCACCAACTTCGGCGGCGCGATCGCCGCATCGGTATTCGACGTAACCGAAGCGGGCGCCCCGAAGTTCATCGGCATCATCAACCGCGGCAACAAGCTCGCTTACCCGGTCAAGCCGGGCCTCTACACCTTCATGGTGGTGAGCGAAGCGGCGGACTTCATGCAGGCCACCGTGATCAGCGGCAGGACCTACTACGCGCTGGTCACGCCGCGAATGGGTGTCTGGAAGGCCCGCTTCTCGTTCAAGCCCGTGCGCGGCGATGAGCTCGAAGGCAGTCAGTTCGCGGCCTGGGATCGCGGCACCAGACTGGTCGCGAACACGCCGAAGACGCACGCCTGGGCGAAGGACAACGCCGCCGACATCGCCGACAAGCGCGACCGCTATTTGCCGGAGTGGAGCAGCAAGCCTGCCTCGGATCGCGCCGCGCAGACGCTCAACGCCGAGGACGGGCGCTGACCAGCGCGGGCCGATGACGAACCTCGCATCGTGGCGGTTCTGGATCATCATCGCCCTCGCGCTCGCCACCATCGCCTGCGCCGGACGGCGCGAGCGGCGCGAGCAGGCGAGGGAAGAGCGGCGAGAGCGGGCTGAGCAAAGGCGCGCCGAGCGCGCCGAGATGCTCGAGCAGAGGAGGGCGCAGCGCGAGCAGCCGCGTGCTGTTGAGGCCGCGGCCCCACCGCCACCGTCGGTGCCCGTCGCGATCGTGGCGCCGCCACCGCCGCCTGCCGCGCCAGCAGCCGCCGCCGACCCGGGATCGCGAGTCGTGTTCATGCGTGTCAGCAGGCAGACCAGCGGCACCGAAGCCACGCTGTTCGACGTGACCGAGCCCGGTGAGCCGAAATTCATCGGCGTGGTCAACAGTGCCAGCAAGCTTTCCTATTCGCTGATGCCGGGTCTCTACACGTTCATGGTGGTCGGAGAGACGGCCGAGTTCATGCAGGCCACGGTCAATGGCGGGAAAACCTACTACGCGCTGGTCATCCCGAAATCCGGGGCGACGCGCTTCGCCGTCGAGCCGGTGCGGCGCCAGGAGATCGGCGGCAAGGAGTTCCAGAGCTGGGATCGCGGCACCAAGCAAATGCCCGCCGCTGCCCAGCCGCGCGCCTACAACGCCAGCGATGTCGCCGAGAAGCGCGTTCGCCATTGGCAGGACTGGAGCAAGAAGACCGAGGCGCAGCGCGCGGAGTTGACGATCAACGCCGAGGACGGGCGATAATTCGGGGATGACGCCCGAAACCCAGGACTTCCTGAAGAACTGCTGGTACGTAGCGGCCTGGGACTACGAGCTGATCGACCGCAAGCTGCTGGCGCGCACGATCCTCGAGCAGCCGCTCGTGATCTACAAGGGCGACAGCGGCAAGCCGGTGGCGCTCGACAACCGCTGCGCGCACCGCGGCGCGAAACTCTCGAACGGGCGGCTCGAGGGCGACTGCGTGCGCTGCATGTACCACGGCCTCAAGTTCGACCCCTCGGGGAAATGCGTGCAGATCCCCGGGCAGGACAACATCCCGCCGAAGCTCGGCGTGCGCAGCTATCCCGTGGTCGAGCGCGACCACCTGGTGTGGATCTGGCCGGGCGACCCGGCGCTCGCCGACCCGGCGAAGATCCTCGACTTTCCGTACTTGCGTGATCCGAACTGGCGCGGCAAGCCGGACTACATGCACTACGACGCGAACTATCTGCTGATCGTCGACAACCTCTCCGATTTCGCGCACCTCGCTTTCGTCCACACCAAGACGCTCGGCGGCTCGGAGGAATACGCCTACAAGTCGAAGCCGACCGCGATCGAGCGCCTCGAGGACGGCTTCCGCGTCGAGCGCTGGCACATGAACGCCGATTCGCCGCCGTTCCACAAGAAAGTGGTGCGCGAGGCCGGCAAAGTGGACCGGCGCAATATCGCGCGCATGCACGTACCGGGGATCTTCTTCATGGAGACCCTGTTCTCGCCCGCCGGCAGCGGCGCGGACAAGGGCAACCTGAAAGAGGCGAAGCAGTACCGCAACTGCCAGTTCTTCACGCCGGAGACCCGCAAGTCGACGCACTTCTTCTGGGACTACCTGCACGACTACGACCTGCAGGATCCGACCATCGCCCAGTCGCTGAACAAGAGCATGATCGAGGGCTTCCTCGAGGACAAGTTCATCATCGAAGGCCAGCAAGAGGTGCTCGATGCCGATCCGGACTTCAAGATGAACGGCATCATCGCCGACGCGCCGCTGGCGCATTTCCGCCGCACGCTCGGCAAGCTGATCGACGCGGAGCGGCAATCACTGCGATCGGTGGCGGCATGAGGATTCTTCTTCCGCTTCTCTTTCTCGCCGGCTGTTCGACCACCTGGGACCCGCACGCGCCCAGCACGATCGTCGCGCCGGAAACCGGCGGCGAAGTCACCGTCAAGCACGGCCAGCGCCTGCAGGTGAAGTTGCCCGCGGCAGGCCAAGGCATGGAATGGCGCACGCGCGAGCCGATGACGATGGTCGTGCTGGCCGAGGCCGCTCCCGAGCGCGATGGCCGGCGCATGACGCCGCTACGCTCCGGCAAGGAAACGCTGCGCTTCGAGGAGTTGCCGGAGCGCGGCGAAGGCGCCGCGCAGCGCGCCGTCTCTTACGAGGTCACCGTCCCGTGAACATCGAGAAGATCACCGTGCGCGTTACCTCCACCGGCCAGACGATGGAGGTCGTGGTCTACTCCAAGCGCCCCACGGGCATCACGGTGGTGCTGGGCGAGGGCGTGCACAACATGAAGTGCGAGCTGTCGCCGACGCGCAACCAGCTCGCCTACGCCGGCACCATCGCGGGACGCGAGATCGTCTACGAGCGCAGTTGCGCGCAGGTCCAGGCCGACATCGACAAGCTGAATCCGGCGCTGAAGAAATCGCGCTGAGGCGGCGGTGCGCATCATCGCCATCGAGGAGCATTTCATCACGCCGATGTACCGCGAGAAGGTCTCGGCGAACGAGTTCCGCAACTTTTATCTCTCCTCGCGCGGCGCCGCGATGGGCCACGACATCATCGAGGAGAACCTCGACCTCGGCGCGAAGCGCATCGCGCACATGGACGCCGCCGGCGTCGACGTGCAGGTGCTGTCCTTCGGTTCCCCGGGACCGCAAGCATTTCCTGCCGATATCGCCGTGCCGATGGCGCGCGACGCGAACGACCGACTGCACGAAGCGACGAAGAAGTACCCCGGCCGCTTCTACGGTTTCGCCGCGCTGCCGACCGCCGACCCCGAGAAGGCCGCGCAGGAGCTCGAGCGTTGCGTAACGAAGCTCGGTTTCAAAGGCGCGATGCTTCACGGTCATCAGCAGGGGGAGTTTCTCGACGCGCCGAAGTATCGTCCTGTCTTTCGCGCCGCGGAAAAACTGCAAGTGCCGATCTATCTGCACCCGGCGCTGCCGCATCCGATGGCGGTGAAGGCGTACTTCGAGGGCTACGAGGAGCTGGCGCGCGCGCCGTGGGGCTTCGCGGTCGACACCAGCTGCCATTTCCTGCGCCTGGTGTTCTCGGGGCTGTTCGACGACTGCCCGAAGCTGAAGATCATCCTCGGGCAGTCGTCGAACAGC
>Ga0137410_10001313_pt1 | contig 17023 bp, 12 predicted proteins | sample CZODoug1_16funga_FD_108878 | JGI IMG/M metagenome (GOLD analysis project Ga0137410, IMG submission 108878) | Vadose zone soil fungal communities from Angelo Coast Range Reserve, California, USA - CZODoug1_16fungal (Illumina Assembly) | ecosystem: Environmental > Terrestrial > Soil > Vadose zone... | reverse complement strand
GATGATGCGTGGCGAATGACGGGCGATGGATGGCGAGTGTACGCTATCGAAACCGTAGAGTTGCGCGGGGAGGTACTAGCAGGCCGATAGTCTGCCATGCCGGCCGTGGAGCAACGGCGATTTCAGGCCGATTGCCGGAAAAGACGGTTCATTTCGCGCAGGATCAGCTTGCGGTAGGGGCCGCTGTCGCTCATCAGTTGCTGCGGTGAGCCGTCTTGCAGGATACGCCCGCCTTCCAGCACGACGATCCGGTCGAAGCTGCGCAGCGTCGACAGGCGATGGGCGATCGCGATCGTGGTGCGGCCTCGCATCAGGCGGTCGAGCGCCATCCGGATCGCTTCCTCGGACTCGATGTCGAGCGCGGAAGTGGCTTCGTCGAGGAGCAGGATCGGCGCGTTCTTGAGCAGCGCGCGGGCAATCGCGATGCGCTGTCGTTGCCCGCCCGAGAGCTTGACGCCCCGGTCGCCCACGACGGTAGCCATGCCTTGCGGCATGGCCTGGATGAAGTCAAGACATTTCGCGGCGCGCGTCGCGCCCAGCACTTGCTCGTCCGACGCGTCAGGGCGCCCGTAGCGGATATTCTCCAGCACCGACCGATGGAACAGCGAAATGTCCTGGGGCACGACGGCGATAGCCTCGCGCAGGCTTTCCTGGGTGATCCGGGAGATATCCTGACCGTCAATCAGGATGCGCCCGTCCTGCACGTCGTAGAACCGCTGCAGCAGCGCGAGCAGCGTCGACTTTCCGCCGCCCGACGGTCCGACCAGCCCGACGCGCTGGCCGGCCTCGATGCGGAGCGAGAATTTTTCCAGGACGCTGCGCTTGCCCGGATAGTTGAAATAGACGCCTTCGAACCTGACGACGCCCTGGCGCCGGCCCAGGGGCGCTGCCCCGGGATGGTCGCGCAACTCGTACGGCTGGAGGATGACCGCAATTGCTTCTGAAAGCCGGGCCAGGTGCTGCGTGACGTCGACGAGCGCCACGGCGAGATCGCGCGTCGCATGGAGGATCGTGAATCCCAGCGTGCAGACCAGGACGACATCCCCCGTCGTCGCAGCGCCGTTTTGCCACAGCACGATCGCCCAGGCGAGCAGCGCGATCGTGAACACGATGGTGGCGAGCGCGTGGAAGAGGCGCAGTTTCTCCAGATAACGCAAACTGCGTCGCCGCGCCGTCATCTCCCCGCCGACCGCATCGTCGAAGCGCAAGTGCTCGCCGCGCAGTCCGCCAAAGGCTCTCACCAGCGGCATGTTGCCGATGATGTCGACCATCTCGCCATCGACCGCTGCGGCCTTGTCGGCGAAGCCGCGATGCAGGGGGCGGCCGGCCGCCGCCAACCGAAACAATATGTAGGCCATGACGGCGGCGACCACGATCATGACGAGGGTCATGACTGCATTGACCGTGGCCAGGAACGCGATCGCCACCACCGTCGCCAGTATCGGCGGCAGCACGTTCCAGGCGGACATGTTCTCGATGGTAAAGATCGCGTTCGACGTGGCGGTGACGCGGCTCGCCAGCGTGCCGGGCAGGCGGTCCTGGAAATAGGTCGGCGCGTGGCCGGTCAGGTAGCGGAACAGATCACTGCGCAAATCGCCGGTGACCGTGACAAAAGCGTGACTCGCGATCCAACCCGCGACGCGCCACAGCAGGTTGTCGCCTATCAGCAACATGACCAGAAAGGAAAATGCCAGCCAGACGCGAGCGCCGCCGTCTGCATTTCCCGACAGCGTATCCACCAGGAACTTGACGCTGTATTGCGAGCCTACAGAACAACTGACCGCTCCCACCACCGCAATCAGGATCGCGAGGTGAGCGTAGGGATGCTGCCTGACATAACGCGCCAGGAACGCGAGAGGCCGGTCGGCATAGTGGTTGAGGTTATCCATGGACCTTGGAGCCGGCGCGCCCGAGCGGTGCGGTTGAGCGGGGACTACGCACCATGCAGTGGCAACACCGTCCGCCCGATGCAGAAAATTTGGACTTCCACAGGTACCGGAAAGTTGCAGAGGAACGTACTTCGGCCGGCACGAGGATTGCTTGATGCAATCGGTAATGCACAGTGCTGACAGCACGATAGTTAACCGTTTGCGCTATAGGAGACGAGTTGCATGCGTATTGCACAGATTGCACCACTGACGGAGGCCATTCCCCCCAAGCTGTACGGCGGCACGGAGCGCGTCGTCTCCTGGCTGACCGAGGAACTGGTGTCGCTGGGCCACGACATCACTTTGTTTGCCAGCGGCGATTCAGTCACTTCGGCGAGGCTCGTGCCGATGTGGCCGCGGGCGCTGCGTCTCGACGATTCGGTGCTCGACCCGATGGCGCTGCACATGCTGATGCTCGAGCGAGTGCGGCAATGGGCGAACGAATTCGATTGCCTGCACTTCCACCTGGATTACTTTCCGTTCTCGCTTTTCTCGCGGCAGGCGACACCGTTCGTTACAACGCTCCACGGCCGGCTCGACCTCCAGGAACAGCAGCCAGTCTTCACCACTTTCTCTTCGGTACCGGTGGTCTCGATTTCCAATGCTCAGCGGCGCCCGCTGCCGCAGGCGGGGTGGGTGCGCACGATCCATCACGGCATGCCGGATAAGCTGTTGACCCCGCAACCGGTGACGCCGCGCTATCTGGCCTTTCTCGGCCGGATTGCGCCGGAGAAGGCGGTTGACCGCGCGATCCGGATCGCGTGCCATGCCGGGCTGCCGCTGCGAATCGCCGCCAAGGTCGACAAGGTCGACCGCGAATACTTCGAGTCGGAAATCCGGCCGCTGCTCGCGCTGCCGAACATCGAATACATCGGCGAGATCAGCGACGCGGAAAAGTCCTCGTTTCTGAGCGGCGCGATGGCGCTGCTCATGCCGATCGACTGGCCGGAACCGTTCGGCCTCGTCATGATCGAGGCGATGGCCTGCGGCACGCCGGTCATCGGCTACGGCAGCGGCTCGGTGCCGGAGGTGGTGGAGGAGGGCTTGACCGGCTTCATCGTCCACGACGAGATGAGTGCCGTCGCCGCGATCGAGCGGGCGGTGAAATTGCCGCGTGAGCGCATACGCAGGCGCTTCGAGCAGCGCTTCACCGCGCGCCGGATGGCGGAAGACTATGTCGATGTCTATCGAAGCTTGTGCGAAGTGGAAGAGGAGGAAATGGTGGAGCGCCCGGCGCTTGCCGCTATCGCCGGGGGTCGGGCATAAAACGCCCGGGACAAATGGGAAAACCTCCTCCTATGGCGGATTAATCAGGAAGCCGGACAGCGAAGGTAAGGCGGCAAACTTCAGGTGCCAAGCTCGATGATCCGGGCTTCGACCTGATCGCCGGAAATCAGCAGCTCGCCGACCGCGACCGGCAGCCTGAAGCGGCGCGGGCCGGCGCTGCCGGGGTTGACGAACAGCACGCCGTCGCGCATCTCGACCCTGGGCTGGTGCGAATGCCCGAACATCAGCACCCGGAACCCCGCCGCGCGCGGGTCGATGTCCAGCTCGGCCTCGTCGTGGCGGAGATAGACCGAAACCGCGCCGAACTCGATCACTTCGTAATCAGGAATCGCCTGCGCCCACGACCCCCGGTCGTTGTTGCCGCGCACGACCGTCACTGGCGCGAGCTTACGTAACTTGACCAGGACTTCGGGTTCGTCAATGTCGCCTGCATGAAGGATGTGCTGGCAGCCCTTCATCGCCTCCACTGCCTCATCCCGCACCAGTCCGTGCGTATCGGAGATGAGCCCGATGCGGATTTGGCTGGTGGTCATTAAGGATTAACGTTCACGCTCACCGGCGCGCGCCAGTGTTGGCTTGAATTGGCACGGCGTTTCGCGCGCGTCCGCGTGGGGCGTGGGGTTAGATTGCATTTAGTTGAAACCCCCAAAATACGTCATAAACCAACTGGGGATCTATCTGGGCGTGGTAGTTGAAATAGAGCCGCAGAACACCCTGTTTCGTTTCCAGGTCCGTGAGGTCTCCCAGCTGCACAAGCAGCCTCGGCTCAGCCCATTGCTGGGCGAGGACGGCCACGGGAATGTTTGACGTGACAGACCAGGTGGCATTACCGCCCTCGATTCGGGGTAGATAGGACTTCTGGATTGTCGCGAGCACCTCCTTCAAGGAGGTGCCATCTCGGAAGGAGAATTCACGCTTATGGGGCGCGTCGAGATCATCACCCGCCGCAACACTCCGTCGTGATACGTACACCTTCATATGCAATCTAACGAGATGTAGACACCCTAAATGTCGCTTTTAAAAGCGACAAATGTGGGGCATAAAACGGCCAAGACTCTATAAGTCGTTGATCCATGACGGCGCCAACCTTTTTATGCGACACAATCCTGCAGGATATTAGACACTCTTGGTCAATGGGCGTCTATCTGCCCCGCGTGTTGAACGGCGAAATCGTGAGATCGAGACGTGAGATGGTGCAGCCGTCCGATCTCTCGCCCTCCCGACCTCCCGCTCTCCCGTTATTTACTCCAGGTATTGCGCGTTCCAGCGGGTATACAGCGCATACGCCGCCGCCTTCATGGCGTAGCGGTCGGCGTAGTCCTTGGGGTCGATTGGGTCGTATACGTAGTAATTGGCGCGATTATTTACCGTAGTCATGATGTGCCGAATCTTGTCGGGCAAGGTGTAAGGCGGTTGCCACTCGAAATCATCCTGTGCTTCGTAATGCAAAAAGACCGGCAGGATCGGCACGCCCGTGCGAATCGAGACCTCGAACGCGCCGGACTTGAATTCCTTGAACAGCCGCCGTCCCTTGCAGCCGCCTTCAGGATAGAGCGCGATGTTCTGGCCGGCGTTGACGGCGTCCACCATGGTCTGGATGACATGGTGCCGCGACTCGGGATTATCGCGGTCCACGAACAGCGTGCCGGCCGCTTTCGCAATCCGGCCCGCGATGAACCAGTCCTGCACCTGCAGCTTGGCGAGCGACACCACGTTGAACACCGCCGGGATGCCGATGTCCTCGAACGCCGACGGGTGATTGGCGATGAGGATGTAGCGCTCGGGCAGGTGCTTGCGGTGCTTCTGGTGTACGCGGATGTCCACATCGAGCGCCCGCGCGAATGCCCGGCACCAGATCGGAAACAGGCGCGCCACCGGGTGCTTGCCGGGCCACGGCAGCCAGGCCATCAGATACACCACCAGGCACAGCAGGATGAAATCCACCCAGCCGATGACTTTTCGCAGAAAGCGCAGCAGCAGTAACATTTTTGTTAGTCGTGGATCGTGGGTTGTGGATCGTGGATCGGATTTATTGCTTTTGTGTCCTGCTTCTTTCTCTGTGTTCTCTGTAGTTGATGGTTTTTGACTTTATCTGCGTGTATCTGCGGTTCCATTTTTGGCGTTGACTTCGAGTTCCTCAACGCCGCTTTGACGACGTCAGGCTCCAGGCTCGGCGCGACCGATTTGATGAAATCATAGACGAACCGGCGCAGGTAAGTGTTTGCGCGCAAGGTGATGTAGGACGTGCTGGGCGCGAACAGATGGCTCGCGTCTCTGGCCCGCAGTGCCCGGTCGTGGGCAGGGTCGAAGGCGATCGTCGTCAGGATGGCGATGCCTAGTCCATGCTCGACGTAGGTCTTGCTGACGTCGGCATCCACCGCGCCGAAGATCACGTTTGGCTCGATGCTCGCTTTCCGGAAGGCTTCCGTGACCCGCCAGTAGCCGCTGTAAGCGGGGTCGTAGGTAATGATCGGGTACTTCGCGATTTCCTGCAGCGTCAGCTTCTTCACTTTCAGCAACGGGTGGCCGCGCTTGACGATGACGCTGCGGTTGAGCTGGAAGCAGGGCAGCATGACCAGGTTCGGAAAAGACTGCGTCGTTTCGGTGCCGATGGCGATGTCGGCGTGCCCGGCCTCGACGAATTCGCAGACCTGCGTGGGGTTGCCTTGTCGCAGGCCGATGCGGACGGTCGGGTAGCGCTTGACGAAGCGCTCGATGATCTTCGGCAGCACGTAGCGCGCCTGGGTGTGGGTGGTCGCGATGGTGAGGCTGCCGCCGCTGGGGGAGGAGAAGTCCTCGCCCAGATTGCGCAGGTTGTTCACGTCCGTGAGGATGCGCTGCGCGGCGGAGACGACTTCGCGTCCCGGCTCGGTCAGCCCGACGATGCGGTTGCGCCGGCGCGCGAAGATCTCGAAACCCAGTTCTGACTCGAGCAGCTTGATCTGCTTGCTGATGCCCGGTTGCGAAGTGTGCAGGGCCTCGGCTGCGGCCGAGATGTGGTTGCCACGCCGGTACACTTCCCACGCGTAGCGCAGTTGCTGCAGTTTCACCGGATATCCTCAGGATAACAGGAGGTTCTACTAGAATAATACAATGTTCTGGCAGGTTATTCTCGCCACTGATAGATTCCAAGGTGTGCCGGCAGCGACATTTGAGGCCGTTTCAGAAAAACTGAAACGGTCCCTGGAGTAGGGAAGTACGAGGGGAGTACTTCCCCTCGTTCGTTACGTCGAAAAGAGGAAGGGCCGCGGAGTGACCGTTTCGAGTGTTCCTGACAACGCCGAGTTTGATTTCATCGTGGTCGGCGCCGGCTCGGCGGGCTGCGTGCTTGCGAACCGACTCTCCGAGTGTGGCCGCCACAGCGTACTGCTGCTCGAAGCCGGCGGGCCGGCGAACAATATCAATCTCAAGATCCCGCTCATGGTCGCGAAGATCCTGAACGATGAGCGCTACACCTGGCAGTACCAGACTGAGCCGCAATCCCACCTCAACAACAATCCGCAGCGCTGGGTGCGCGGCCGCGTCATCGGCGGCTCCGGCTCCATCAACGGCAATCTGTTCGTGCGCGGCGATCCGAAAGAGTACGACGGCTGGCGTGACCAGGGGTGCACGGGCTGGGGTTATTCGGATATGCAGCCGTACTTCAGGCGCCTGGAGGATTATCCCGAGGGCGATTCGGCGATCCGTGGCCGCGGCGGCCCGATCCATTGCACCAATCTCGACAAATTCGATCCGCTGTCGGATGCGTTTGTCGCGGCGTGCGGAGAGGCGGGCCATAAACGGCTGCCCGATTACAACGACGGCAGCTACGAGGGCGCCTACTATCTCCAGTACTCCACCCGCAACGGCTGGCGCAGCAGCTCGGCGGCGGAGTACCTGAAGCCCGCCCGCAATCGTCCGAACCTGACGGTAGTAACGAACGCCCCGGCGACTCGGGTGCTGACGGAAGGGAAGCGCGCGACCGGGGTCGAGTTCCGCCAGGGCGATACCAACGTGAAAGCACGTGCCCGTCGCGAAGTGGTGCTGGCGGCGGGTCCGCTGGTGTCGCCCAAGCTGCTCGAGCAATCCGGCATCGGCAACAGCGCCATCCTCCAGAAGCACGGCATCGGCGTCGTGCATCATCTGCCAGGTGTGGGCGAGAACCTGCGCGACCATCCCAGCTCACGGATTTCGTTCGAGTGTTCGCAGCCGATCACCATCAACGACGTGCTGCGCAACCCCTTGCTCAAGATCAAGGAGGGGCTGCGCTGGTTCTTCAAGAGCGAGGGGCTGCTCACCATTTGCTCGGCGACGTCGCAGGTTGCCTGGCGCTGCGACCCCAAGTCCGACCGGGCCGACATGGCGATGCTGCTGCTGCCGCTGTCCGGCCGCGACCGCTATGCCCGCACGGCGCGCTACGGACTCGACCCGCATCCGGGGTTTACGTTCGGGCTCAAGGTGCTGCAGCCGCGCTCGGTGGGCACGCTGCACATCCAGTCCCGCGACCCCCTCTCACAGGCCAGCATGGATCCGAAATATCTTTCGCATGAGGCGGACGTGCAGTTGTTCGTCGAGGGCATGCGTTTTGCCCGCCGCATTGCGCAGATGCCGGCGCTGAAGCCGCTGGTGGTGCGCGAGACGCGGCCGGGGCCGGAAATCCAGGACGATGCGGGGCTGCTCGATTACATGAAGGAAACGATCCAGACCAGCTGGCACATGGTCGGTACCTGCAAGATGGGGGTCGATGCCGCCGCGGTGGTGGATCCCGAGCTCAAGGTGCGTGGAATCGGCGGGCTGCGCGTAATCGATTCGTCCATTTTTCCGACTATCCCGTCTTCGAACACCAACATACCGACGATTGCCACCGGAGAAAAGGGCGCCGAGTTGCTGCTGGCTGCCGCCCGCTGACGTCGGCCAACGTGACTGAACAGGGGGAGTATCTATGATGAAGCGAATTGTGCTGTTGTCGGTATTGCTGGCGCTAAGTATTGCGGGCGCGCAAGCGCAACCGTATCCGTCGAAGCCGGTGAGGATCATCGTCGGCTTCGCCGCCGGCGGCCCGTCGGACATCGTCGCGCGCCTGATGGCGCAGCAACTGACTGAGCGGCTGGGTCGGCAGGTTATCGTCGAAAATCGAACCGGCGCGACCGGCATGATCGGCGCCGAGGTCGTCGCCAAGGCGCCGCCCGACGGGTACGCCCTCTATCTGGCTAGCCAGACGACCCACGCCGTGGCGCCGTACATGTACGCGAAGGCGCCGTACGACCCGATCAAGGATTTTTCGACGGTCGTGCTGGTTGCGCACAACCCGCTGCTTGCGGTGGTTCACCCGTCGCTGGGCGTGAAATCGATCAAGGAACTGGTCGCGCTGGCGAAGAAGCGTCCCGGTGACCTGAATTTCGCGACCGGCGGCCAGGGCTCCTCGCCGCACATGTCAGTCGAGCTGCTGAAAAGCATGACCGGCATCAACATGGTCGCGGTTCACTACAAGGGCGATGGCGCAGCGATCGCCGATCTGCTCGGCGGCCAGGTGCCGATGATGTTCGCGAGCATCGCCGGTCTCCTGCCGCACGCCAGGAGCGGGAGGCTGAAGGGAATCGCGATCACGGGCGCCAAGCGCTCCGCAAATGCGCCCGAGTTCCCGACCATCCAGGAAGAGCTGGGCCTGAAGGGGTACGAAGTAGTGACGTGGTTTGGCCTGCTTGCGACCGCGGGCACCCCGGCCGAGATCGTGAACCGGCTCAACCGCGAGGTTGTCCAGTCCCTTTCCGAGCAGACGGTGAAGGACACCATCGCCAAGCTGGGCATGGAAATCGTCGGCAACTCGCCTTCGGAGTATGCGGCCTTCCTGCGGGAGGAAAACGTGAAGTGGGGCAAGATGGTGAAAGCGCTCAATCTGCGCGCGCAATGAGCACGCTATCAGCAATCAGCTTTCAGCCATCAGCGAACGGCTTGAAGCGTTTTTGGTCTCAAGCTGACCGCTGCCGCTGCCGCTGCCGCTGCCGCTGCCGCTGACCGCTGACCGCTGACCGCTGACCGCTAATAGCTGAAAGCTTCGATGAAAGAGAACGAAATATACGACGTCATCATCGTCGGCGGCGGCAACGCGGCGCTGTGTGCAGCGCTGTCCGCACGCGATGAGGGCGCGGAGGTGCTGCTGCTCGAGCGCGCGCCGCGGGAGGAGCGCGGCGGCAACAGCGCGTTCACCGAGGGATTAATGCGAATCGTCTATCACGGCGCGGACGACATCAAGGCGCTGTCGCCCGATCTCACGGCGGACGAGATGGCGAGCGACTTCGGCACCTATACCGAAGAGCAGTTTTTCGACGACATGGCGCGGATCACGCAGAACCGGACCGATCCCGACCTGTGCGAGATCCTGGTGCGCAACAGCAACGACATCATGCACTGGATAAAAGGGAAGGGGATCCGGTTCCTGCCGCAATTCGGCCGGCAGTCGTTCAAGGTCGAAGGCCAGTTCAAGTTCTGGGGCGGCGCGACGCTCGCCGCGGTGGGCGGCGGTCCTGGGCTGGTGGACGGTCTCTACCGGGCGGCGGAGAAATCCGGCGTGAAGATTCTCTACAAGGCCTGGGCACGCGACCTCGTGCACTCAGACAGGGGCGTCAGCGGTGTTGTGGTGAAAGTCGACGGCGTGACGCAGACCTTGCAAGCCAGGAACGTCATTCTGGCCTGCGGAGGTTTCGAGGCGAACGCTGCCTGGCGCAGCCGGCACCTGGGCAGGGGCTGGGACCTCGCGAAAGTGCGCGGCACCAAGTTCAACACTGGCGACGGCCTGGACATGGCGATGCGCATCGGCGCGCAGCCGTGCGGCCACTGGTCGGGCTGCCATTCGGTTGGCTGGGAGCGCTACGCCGCCGATTTCGGTGACCAGGCAGTGACCGACGATTACGAGCGCGACAGCTATCCGTTTTCGATCATGGTGAACGCGGAAGGCAAACGCTTCCTCGACGAGGGCGCGGACATCCGCAATTACACCTACGCGAAATACGGCCGCATCATCCTCGAGCAGCCCGAGCAGTTCGCGTGGCAGATCTTCGATGCGAAGGTCAAGCACCTGCTGCGGCCCGAGTACAGCTCGAAGCACGTCACCCGCATCAGCGCGAAGACCCTCGAGGAGCTGGTGGGCAAGCTGGAGGGGGTCAACGCCGGACAGGCGCTGAAGACGATCAAGGAATACAACGCGGCGGTGAAGCGCGGCGTTCCGTTCGATCCCAACGTGAAGGACGGATTGCGCACCGAGGGGCTCGCGGTACCGAAGTCGAACTGGGCCAACCCGATCGATACACCGCCGTTCGAGGCCTACGCCGTCACCTGCGGGATTACGTTCACGTTCGGTGGACTGCGCATCACGACCGAGGGGCAGGTCATGGACACCAATCACCAGCCAATCCCCGGGCTCTACGCGGCGGGCGAGATGGTGGGCGGCTTGTCTACTTCAATTACCCGGGTGCCACCGGGCTCACGAGCGGCGCCATATTTGGCCGCCTGGCCGGCAAGAGCGCAGCGTTGGCCGCAAAAAAAGCGAAGGCGGCCTGACCACCCCGCCTCCTGCGGAGGCACCCCTCCTCACGCGAGGAGGGGAGTAGTAACCTTGTTCCCCTCCTTGGGCAAGGAGGGGTGGACGCGAGTGCGGACGGGGTGGTTGAAATCCGCGAATCCGGCAACAAAGAATGAACAACGCTAGATAATTTTGTCCGCGCGCAGCGCGTCCACCTGCGCGTCGCTCATCCCGAGCCAGTCCTTGAGTGCTTCGGTACTGTGTTGGCCGAGTAGGGGCGCCGGCACCAGCTTTCGCGCTTCACCGTCCTTGCGTACCGGCCAGCCCGTCATCTTGAAGGGGCCGTTGGTGGGATGCTGCACCGTCTGCATGATGCCCCGCTTCTCGAAATCGGGGTCGCTCAGCAATTCCAGCGTGTCACGCACCGGGGCCGCGGGTATGCCGGCGCCCCCGATCACGCGCGCCGCCTCGTACTTGTCGCGCTGCGAAGTCCATTCCGTGATGATGGCATCGACCTCGGCCTCGTGCTCGATGCGCGCCTTGCTCGTGTCGTAGCGCTTGTCGCCGACCAGGTCCTCGCGCCCGATCGTGCGGAGCAGGGTCGGCCAGTGAGTGGGGTTGGCGCGGCTGGTATAGATGTAAACATAGTCGTTCAGCCCGCCCGGCTTGCACGGGTAGATGTTGCAGGGCGGATTGTTGGCCGCGATGGATTTCGCGCCGACGCGCGGCGCGGGTTTGCCGGTCTTTGAGGTAACGCTCATGGCATTGCGGATGTAGTGCAGGATCGCGTCCTGCATGCCGACATTGAGTCGCGCGCCCTTGCCGGTCGCCTTGCGCTGGTAGAGGGCGCCCAGTATGCCGATGGCCATCAGCATGCCGGCGCCCGAATCGCCGAGCGTCGTACCGGGCTTGGAGGGCGGCCGGTCGGGATCGCCGGTGATGCTCATCGTGCCGCCGCAGGCCTGGGCGATCATGTCGAAGGCCAGTTGCTTCTCCTGCGGGCTGCCTTCGCCGTAGCCTTTCACCTGTCCATAGATGATGCCCGGGTTGAGCGCGGAGAGCACTTCGTAGCCCAGGCCCAGTCGCTCGACGGCGCCGGGCGCGAAGTTCTCCACGAAGACGTCGGCCTTGCGCGCCATGTCCTTCACGAGTTGCAGCCCGCGCGCGGATTTGAGATCGACGGTGACGGAGCGCTTGTTGGAGTTGTACATCAGGAAGTAGGGATCGTCCCGGTGCGGCGTGGTGGCGCCCGTCCGCCGCCCGGGGTCGCCGCCGACCGGGTTTTCCACCTTCACCACGTCGGCGCCGAGCCATGCCAGCACCTGGGTGCAGGAGGTGCCCGCCTCGAACTGCGTCAGGTCCAGCACCCGGACGCCCGTCAGGCAATCCTGTGCCGAGGTCTTCGCGTCAGTCATTGCTCTCTCCGACCATCGCCGTAAAAGGGCCCTAACACCTTTTTCTTTGGCTTAAAGCGATTCAAGCTGACAGCTAATAGCCAAGAGCTAACAGCCGAATGCTCGATGAGCCGGTCGCTACGCGACCAACTCATCGAGCATGTAGGGCATGATGCCCCCGTGCCGGACGTAGGTCACTTCCGCCGGCGTGTCGAGGCGCAGCGTCAGCTCGACCTTGTCCTGTTTGCCGCCGGGGCGGTGGATCACCAGCGTGACGGCCTGGCGCGGCTTCGCGTTCGCATCCAGCCCGAGCAAGTCGAAGGTCTCGCGGCCGTCGAGCTTGAGCGTGGCCGGCGTCACGCCGGCCGGCAGCTGGCACGGCAGCACGCCCATCCCGACCAGGTTGCTGCGATGGATACGCTCGAAGCTGTTGGCGACGATGACGCGCACACCGAGCAGCCGCGTGCCTTTCGCCGCCCAGTCGCGCGCGCTGCCGGTGCCGTATTCCTCGCCGGCGATGACAAAGAGCGGGACTTTTTCCTTCGCGTATTGCATCGCCGCTTCGTAGATGGTCGTTTGGGCGCCGTCGGGCTGGTGCGTGGTGACGCCGCCTTCGATTCCCGGGGTCATCATGTTGCGCAGGCGCACGTTCGCGAAAGTGCCGCGCACCATGATCTCGTGATTCATGCGGCGCGAGCCGTAATTGTTGAAGTCGGCCGGTTTCACACCGAGTTCCTGCAGATACAGGCCGGCGGGCGTGCTCGCCTTGATGTTACCGATGGGGCTGATGTGGTCGGTGGTGATCGAGTTGCCGAGAACGGCGAGCGCGCGCGCGCCCTTGAACTCGCGCAGGCCGGTGTCCGTCCAGTCCGCCTCGAGAAAGGGCGGCTCTTTAATGTAAGTCGAGTCCGACTTCCACGCGTACTTGTCGCCCGTGATGCGGGCGACACCCTCCCAGAACGGGTTGGCGACGGCGTGATCCATGCCGTAGACCTTGCGGTACTGGTCGGGGCTTGCCGCCGTGCTCAGCACGTGCGCGAGCTCTTCCGGGCTCGGCCAGATGTCCTTGAGGTAGACCGGCTTGCCGTTGCTTCCGGTGCCGAGCGGCTCTTTTGCCATGTCGATGTCCACGCGCCCGGCGATGGCGAATGCCACCACGAGGGGCGGGCTCATCAGGAAGGCCGCGCGTACCGCGGGATGAATGCGTGCTTCGAAATTGCGGTTGCCGGAGAGCACGGCGCAGGCTACTGCGTCGTTGTCGTTGATGGATTTCTCCAGCGCGGCGTCGATCGAGCCGGAGCCGCCGAAGCAGGTGGTGCAACTGTAGCCCACGAGCATGAAGCCGAGCTTGTCGAGGCTTTCCTGCAACCCGGAAGCATTCAGATACTCGCTCACCACGCGTGAGCCGGGGGCGAGCGACATCTTCACCCACGGCTTCGCCACGAGGCCGCGCTCGACCGCCTTCTTCGCGACGAGCCCGGCGGCGATCATCAGGCTGGGATTGGAGGTGTTGGTGCAGGAAGTAATGGCCGCAATCACGACGTCGCCATCTCCGGCCTCGTCTTTATTCCCTTGTGACTTGTGACTTGTGACTTGTGACTTCCCGTATCCACCCTCGGCTACGGGCGCCTTGACCAGGCTCTCGAACTTGGATTTGAGGTTGGCGAGCGCGATGCGATCCTGCGGCCGCTTGGGGCCGGCAACGTTGGGCTGGATCGTCGAGAGGTCGAGCTTCAGCACCTGGCTGTAGTCGATCTCGCCGGGTTTTACCGGGCCGAAGCAGCCCTGCAACTTGTAGTAAGCCTCGGCAGCGGCTATCTGCGCCTCGGGGCGGGCAGTTTGGCGCAGATAGGCGATCGTCTGCGCGTCCACCGGGAAGAAGCCGACCGTCGCGCCGTACTCGGGCGACATGTTGGAGATCGTCGCGCGGTCCGGCACCGTCAGCTTGGCGAGGTCCTCGCCGAAGAACTCGACGAATTTCCCGACGACCTTCGCCTGCCGCAGCATTTCGGTCACGTGTAGTACCAGGTCGGTCGAAGTCACGCCGGCGGGAAGCGCGCCGGTCACGTGCACGCCGACGACGTCGGGGGTGAGCATGTAGACCGGCTGGCCCAGCACGGCGGCCTGCGCCTCGATGCCGCCCACGCCCCAGCCCACGGTGCCCAGGCCCGCGATCATGCCGGTGTGCGAATCGGTGCCGACGAGCGTGTCCGGGTACCAGGTCCCGTCTTTCGACAGCAGCCCGGGTCCGAAGAACTCGAGGTTGATCTGGTGCAGAATGCCGAAGCCGGGGGGCACGAAGCGGATGCCCTTGTAGGCCTGCATCGCCCATTTCACGAAGCTGAAGCGCTCGCGGTTGCGCTCCACTTCCAGCTCCATGTTCTTGCGCAGCGCGTCGGCCGTGCCGTGATAGTCCACGGTGAGCGAGTGATCGAGCGTCATGTCCACCGGCACTTTCGGTTCCACTGCCGCAGAGGAATGGCCCTTGCGGGTCATCGCCCCGCGCATCGCCGTGAGGTCGCCGAGCAGCGGTATGCCCGCCATGCAGTTGAGCACCACGCGGCCGACGACGAACGGGATCTCGGTCGTGCGCGGTGCATTGGGCTGCCAGCGCGCGACGTCGAGCACGTGCTCTTCGGTGACCATCTTGCCGTCGCAGTTGCGCAGCAGGGACTCGAGCACGACGCGGATCGAGATCGGCAGGCGCGAGATTTTGCCCGCGCCGCTTTCCTCGAGTTTCTTCAGGGAATAAAGGGTGCCTTTCCCGGCGATTCCGAGGTCGGCTTCGATCTTGCAGAGGGAATGTAGTGATTGGCTCATGGCTATCCGCGGTATCAATAAGGTTTAGGGGTGGGCGGCACGCGTCTCAATTGATCCGCACGCCGGCGTTTTTGATCACCTTCAGCCATTTAGCGAAGTCCGCGCGGAGTATCCCCGCGAATTCCTCAGGCGAGGTGGTGTATACCTCGGCTGCCTGGGCCGCCATGCGTTCCTTCATGTCCTGGGTGCCGGCGACCTTCAGGATGTCGGCGTGAAGCCGGGCAATCAGCGCGGCGGGCGTCCCGGCCGGGGCCAGCACCCCGTTCCACGTGAGCACCACCAGATTCGCCAACCCCGCTTCCCTGGCGCTTGGCACGCTGGGCGCTGCCGTCCAGCGTTTCTGATCCGTGACCATCAACGCGCGCAGCTTTCCGCTCTGCACGAAGCTGATCGCGGACGGCATGGTCGCGAACATCGCATCCACATGCCCGCCCATCAAGTCGGTGACCGCCGGCCCGCCGCCCTTGTACGAGACGAAGTCGATTTTGACCCTGGCGATCGATTTGAACAGCTCGCCGGTCAGGTGATTCGTGCTGCCGGGGCCCGATGTCGCGAAGTTGAGCTGTCCCGGCCTGGAGCGCGCGAGCGCAATCAGATCGGCTGCCGATTTCACCGGTAACGCCGGATGGGTCACCAGGATGTTGGGGAAGACGATGACGATGCTGAGCGGGGCGAAGTCCTCGCCCGGATGGTACGGGAGTTTCTCGTAGAGTCCCGGGCTCATCGCCAGCTCGTTACTGGTGCCGAGCAGCAAGGTATAGCCGTCGGGAGGGGACTTGGCCACGAAGCCCGCGCCGATGGTGCCGGTCGCTCCCGGCCGATTGTCGACCACGACCGGCTGGCCGACGAGCTCCGCCAGTTTCAGGGCGAGCGGCCGCGCCACGGCATCGGCAGGGCCGCCCGGGGGAAATGGCACGACCAGCCGGATCGGCTTGGAGGGGTACGCCTGACCGATTGCGCCTGTTGACGCCAATAGTCCTGCGACGAGCATCGATCGGCAGGCGAAAGGAAGCTTCATCGGGGGCCGATCCGTCAATTCCTGACCAGTTCCATGAGTTCACGTACGGAGGAAAGCTTTTCGGCGTTTTGCACGGCGCGGGCGATATCGCTCACGCGATTGGCCGGCCGCGCGTGGCTGGCGAGACGAGTGAATTTCTCGATGCGCTCCGGGTCGGTGACCGGGTCGCCCGGAAATCCGTGAGGGTCGAGCACGAAGCTTGTGCGGCGCTCGCCGTTCGCGAGCACGAGCTCGATGCGCGATCCGTAGTGCTTGGGGTAAGCCGCTTCCATCTGGTCGTCCGTATACAGTTCGACCCGGCGTGCGAGCGCCCGGCGCTCGGGGTCGCCGATTGCTTTCTCAAGGTACATGCCTGGGTCGGTCGGGTCGCCGACCAGTGCCAGCGCCGCGCAATAGGGAAAGCTGTACTGCGCGCCCATGATGTCCATCGGTGCCGGCTCACCATTGTTTTTTGCGGCATAGCTGCTGACGCCGATGCGTACCTGCTGGATGTCGCCGGCCTTCAGCGGCTTCGGGCCGCGCAGGGCGACGAGCTGCTGTACCGCCCCCTGGATCCAGCTGCAGCAGGAGTAGACCTTCACGAACACGCTCGTCATCGCCCAGTCCTTGCCCAGGTTGGCGGTCAGAAGTTCGGGGCGCGCGGTTTTGCCGCCGTAGACTTCCAGCAGGCCGAATTTGCCGTCGATGGCCGACGGTGGACCGGTGAAGTCGCGCGCGGCGAGTTGCGCCATGCGCACGCCCGACTCCGCGGCGCGGCCGGCGTGCATGCGCTTCATCATGCCGCCGCCCGTTCCCGCGGCGAAGCTCTTGATGCCGGATGAGGTGGCGCAGGCGAGGCCGATCGCGGACATCAATTGCTCGGGGCTGAGTTTCAGGATCACGCCGGCGGCGACGGCAGCGCCGAGTGGGCCGATCACGGTCGTCTTGTGAAAGCCGCGGTGCGCGGGCTCGACGCCGGCAGCAAGGCCGACGCGGTTGAGAACTTCATAGCCGGCGGCGATGCCGAGCAGCAGCCGGGAGCCGGGCGCATCGACGGACTCGGCGGCGGCCAATGCGACGGGGACGACGATCGCGCCCG